>Ga0070745_1000572_pt1 | contig 21961 bp, 28 predicted proteins | sample VirMetDEL_Mar_4_FD_77438 | JGI IMG/M metagenome (GOLD analysis project Ga0070745, IMG submission 77438) | Aqueous microbial communities from the Delaware River and Bay under freshwater to marine salinity gradient to study organic matter... | ecosystem: Environmental > Aquatic > Marine > Coastal ...
CAATCCGTACCAGCACAAAGCGATCTCGTATCCCTCCCACATACGCACCGCCGGATGGTTGCGCCATCCCTTACTCTCACCCAGTAGCGTCATAAGAATCTGCTTAGTTTCCACTCTCTGCTTACCGAGTCTCCGGTAGTCGAGATGCTGTGCAGTCACAGTGAAATTATGGTGTGTGTAGAAAGTTTGCATGTTTCCTCCTTATATATCTTCTTTAACATTCCCGACAATCTGTCGGTGTTGTTACTCTCAATCATCATTAGCCTCATACACCAAGTGGTGTATCTCATTCATCCATATCATGTCCTTAACGTCGTCTTCAGACATATATTTGACACACATCTCGACCACCGAGGTGGGGTCGAGGACGCCATCGTCGATAAGCTCCAACAGAGCGCAAGTGACATCAATCATTACTAACTCCTCTTTTTTCACACTAGAATCGAATTATACCATACTGTGTATAGTATGTCAAGTCTAAAAACAAGCCTAAAAACAAGTCTAAAAAACCTGAAATATCTACTCCCAGCCCCACTCCGGTAGCACGTCTAGCACGTCTCTTAACGGGACAGGCTCTGTTCTTATGTACCACCCGTTGCATCCACAGGACGGCGATTGCCCACGCTGAAACGCTCGCACCACATCAGAGAGCTTGTGAATAACAAGTTTTCCGCAACTACCATCCTCGCCATTGCATACGCATAACCAGTCTTGCTCTTCCTGTGGCAGGTTGTGGTAATTCTTTGCTTGGCGTCGCTGCTCTATCGAGCCGTGCTTACGTATCTCCCGGGAAATTATGGTGAGCAGTCCAAAAGTTTTCCCGGCATATTTTGGTCCAGAGTCCAGCGTATGAAGCGTTAAAAGTCTTGTCGTGCCGTTGGATTTTCTAATCATGAATGTGTGCCCTTTAGTACGAAGTGTTTTGCTTTGTTTTCAATGGTTTAGGATTTTCTTATATGTATTTAATTTTGGAACGGGTTGCATGTACTTGAATTTCCTCATGTTCCACAAACTCATGTGCACTGCATCAATACGGTACCGTATGGTGGGTGTTTTTCTCAATTAAATCAATCATGTTCCGTTTGTTCCGTAAAGTTAATTCTCCTTGTTCCACGGGATGTGCTTGATAACATTGATTTGTTCCATAAATCAGCGATTTTCAAAATTATACACGCGCCTGAGAGAGAAAAAATGTTCCGATGTGCCATAAATTTTAGGTTTTTAGTACCCTCTCTCTTAGAAAAATATATATAGCTGCTTATGTAAAACGTAGTTTTTTGTAACTCGTGCAGATTTTTCTGCGCCAGCGATTTTTTTCTCGGATTTTTGGAGATACATAATTTTTATGGAACAACGGAACAAAGTCTTTTTTTCCAACGATATCAAGTACATCCCGTGGAACATTAGCGTGGAACAAATGGAACAAAATATAACGTGATGATTATAAAAAGGTTTTTCGACTTATCCACAGGCTGACTTGACTTAGTTAGTTTTAAACGCTTGTAAGTCATTGTTTTTCACTTCGTTTTTGGGGTACTTACAAAGTATAGTTAAGCTCAAAATTGTAAGTCATTGTTTTTCACTTCGTTTTTGGGGTACTTACAAAGTATAGTTAAGCCCTGTTTTTCCAGTGTAATCAATAACATATCTATGGAACAAAAAGTTACGCTTTAACAACGCCGACACCGTGTCGGGAATGTTACCGCCTCGTGCGTTGTGGTAAATTTGAAAATACGATAACAACGCCGACATCGTGTCGGGAATGTTACCGCCTCGTGCGTTGTGGTAAATTTGAAAATACGATTGAAGCTGGGCGACGTCGCCGCCTCGCCACCTCATGGCCTTGCGACCCGGCAGGGCGCTGACCCCTTCCTTACCAGTTCCTTCGGGCCAAAAAAAACCCCCGCACTAGGCGGGGGTAACAGAGCCGACGTTGGTGTCGGTAGCGTTATGCGGAACGGCGTCCTTTTACGGTATTGCCCGGCTGCCGTTTGGAAGCGTAGGTTAGAATCGCGCGCAGATCTTTCAGGTCAGTGATCACCTTGCAGGCATCCCGGATCCCCTCGCGCGCTTCGCGGATCTCGTTATTGGCCGCTTTATCTGCCGCCTTTTGCTTAGCCTTAGCATCAGCCAGTATTTTCTGAGCCTTCGCAACCTCCGGCGAAACATTAGCGCGCCTCTCGCGCATTTTCTGAGCGGCCGTCGTTTGCTTTTTAGGTTTCGCTGGCGTCTCGAAACGGCAGCATTCACCGTTCTCTGACATGGTGCGCATACGCGACATATTGCGTTGAAAATCCCGCTCTGCGGATTTCTTTTCGATGTCGCGTGTTAGCGCACCCGCAATGTACGCTGGCCGAAAAACGGACCAATAGTAATCCGCGTCCATCTGATCCTTGCCGTTGTTCGTCAGGAATCCTGCTAATTCCGCCAGCGCCTCATCAGCCCCGCGTGCGATCGCGAATGCGCCTATTGTCTCCCCTACACTTCCGCAAATTTGGTCGAGGCGGTTTACGGAATCCTTTTCTAGCCATTCCTTAAATAACGCATCATTCTTAGCGAGATTTTTCATGGCGTCTTTTATCTTTAACGCCTGCTCCGCGTCCATGTTGCATTCATTGTTCACTGTCGGGTTCATAGTAGTTACCTTTTAACTAGGTGGCGAAATGCCACAATTCGAATTATACACTGTAAAGCCACGTATGCAAGTGATTCCGCGCCCTTGCGCCCTTGCGGCCCACCGACTCGGCAGGGCAACGGCCCTTTCCTTACCAGTTCCTTTGAGACAAAAAAATGGGGCGCCGCGTGGGCGCCCCGGATCGTTCATAATACGAAATTCTCCAGTTCTTCTTTACGAAAGATGATCTCGTGATCTGGCTCTGAAGCCAAACAGGCATAGAACAGCCATCTGCCGTCGTCATCAATGTAAGCATGAGTGATGCTGACATACTCATTAAACATTGGACTGAATGCTGTTTTGTACAGTTTTACTTGTCTATCCCAGAAAGGGTTTGTGTTGATTGCGACGTGCATTTCTTGGCAGATTCCGTAAGGTCGAAACCTAAGACAATCTCCAATATCCTCCCAAATACCGCGAACACCAGTAAGACCCATTGCCTTTTTAGCTACTCGTCGAATCTGAGAATCGGTCGTTTCATAAGAAACTTCTAAATCCTTACGACGTACCTTAGCCTCACCGCTAATGCTTATCCACAATTGGATGTATATTTTCATGGTATTTTCCTCTCAAAAAAATGGGGCGCCGCGTGGGCGCCCCGGAAAAGTTAAGGCAGGTTCGCTACCCAAAGCATGAGATCAATGACAGACTCAGTAGCCGCCATCGAAAAGAACAAGAAGGTTGCAATACCTATTGTTTTAACTGTTGCCATTGCTGGCTCCCTTCGTTTATGTAGCCAATCGCTACGGTTCAAATTGTATGGACTAAACAATACTGTGTCAAGTTAATAGACCCCACCCATACCCCACCCCCCGCATATAGTTTAGGAGTCCCGCGACTCTACCTATATACTAATCCACACACCCAATCCCCCCATTTTCAGATCCCACCCCCCCTAATCATCCAATTTCACACCCCCCGGGGGGTATTTTGCGCAAAAAATTCATTTCTTTACATTGTCAAGGCTTCAAGGCGCCGAGTTGTCAAGGCTTCAAGGCGCCGAGTTGTCAAGGCTTCAAGGCGCCGAGTTGTTAAGACTTCAAGGCGCCGAGTTGTCAAGGCTTCAAGGCGCCGATCTGCTCATGTAGGAATTCTATTTTATGTGTGAGGATAGAGACATCCGGGTTGGGAGAATTGGCGTATTCTTCTAGAGCACCTACTCGGATTTTGAGAGCATCTACTTCATTGTCCACATGGTGTAGTTCACTTAATCTTCTTTCTAGGCTTTCGATAAGCATGTCTTGCCGAGAGTCTGCAGGAAGGCTCCCCATCTCCCCACGCGGCCATTTCGTGCGGAACTCTGTATTGAGGTCCATAACAATTTTGTTCTGCGCGTTAGTGTGTTCGATCATATTCAGGCGTTCATTAATACCAGCGTAGGTCCAACTGGCTACAGCAATGGCAGTAACAATAGCGATGAGGTTGCGCAACGGGATCGTGATTTCGGTGTCTTCGTTAACGGCGGCCATGGAAACCTCCTTTTGTTGCTCTTAGTCTAATAACAGTATACGCTTTGGGAGTCCCGGCGGCATCAGGTGTTCCACCCCCGCCTTTCTCTTCCATCTGGTGCTGTCGGGACACTCTAAAGAAGGAGCCAGCATGGAACTAAGTACGACGACAGGGCTTACTCTTGGGCATATCATTAATAAGTGTTTAGCAGGATTGGCTGGTATGTTAGGTGGGTTCTCCCTATCAGTGTTCTGGCAACCCGAGAAATTACGTGCACAGAATCGGTACATAGCAGGATTAATTATAGGAGGAATCGCAGTTACAGCTTCTGTTGCATTAAGTGGATTTGTAGCAATGTGGATAGGGTTCGATTTGAATAATCCGGATATAGCTTTAGGGTTGGGGTATATCATCGGTGCACTTTCTGTAGGTGTGATTAGTTTTCTCGCCAATTACTTCAGTAGACGCGAGAATAAAGATATCGTGCAAATTGCAGAGGAATTGAAGAAAGAGATTGCAAGAATCGAAAAACCTGTTAAAGTAGATAGAATTAAGTTATCTAGAAAAGTAACTCCAAAGAAGAAAGCTGTAAGTAAGAAAGCTGTAAGTAAGAAAACAGTAAGTAAGAAAAATACATGAGTCCAAAAATCTCATCCGCTGTACCCATAGTTCCCACGTTCGACCATCCCCTTCATTTACATACTCCTGAATACGTAGAAGCTGTCGAAGACGGAAAGCGTTATTTTACGCTGGTGCAGTCACGAGGCATGAGTAGCAAGATAAGGTACTGGACCGCCGACAGTACTAACGCTCACGGTAATAAACCCGATTTGCCACTTGATGAAGCTGTGCGTGTCTCTGCAAAAACCACAGAGACATTGTTAGGTTTGGGTATGGATATCACTATAGATAAGCGTGAACAGCTTGAGTGGTTGGAGAAGAACCCTTACCCGGACCCTGATAACGAGTTGTTTCCGAATAAGACGCGCTTACCCTTGGGGTTAGATGCGATAGATATATTTAAGAGTATGGTGGTGGACCAGCGGGATTCGTATCTGGAGGTGACACCCCCTAAGCATCGCGAGTCGATGGAAGAGTTATGCTACAAATTGGGTATGGATGAGAAAGGTGTGCCAATAAATACCCCGATATTAGGTGTAGAGCCGGGGTTGCATGGGCAGATGTTGGTGAAGATGTTAGGTGAACGTAAGCGGCTCGATGAAGTATCAGAAGAAGAAAAGAAGAACATATACGTAAAAGCCAGAAAGCGTAACAAGGAACAGAAGAAAATATCGAAGGTATTACCACCCAAAGATATCTACACCAGCGCTATAGGGGTTAAGTTATCTGCATTATTGAGTGAATACGACAAGCAGATTGTGCAGGATGCGGTGCAGCTGAGGACGTACATTACGAATAAGCTGCTGGAGATATCAACTTCTGGCAATCCAAAAGACGAACTACGGGCGCTGGAGCTACTCGGTAAGATTTCAGATGTGGGGCTGTTTGTAGAGAAGAGCGAAGTCAATATCACGACAACTTCTACGGCAGCACTTGAACACGCTATAAAAGATAAGATTAACAGGATTCTAGGACAGCAGAACGTACAGATAGAAGACGCAGAGTATGAAGAGGTTCAAACCGAGACACTGAATCCGGCGGATTACGAGTTGGTAGATAATGAGTGAAGCCGCCTTAGAATTATCGGACGAAGATAAGGTTTCAAAACCGAAAAGCGAGTATTTCAAACCGAAAAAAGACGTTTCTGACCTCCCACGTAAGAAGCCTATTGACCTCAATCGCGAGACTTCTACACGCGCACAATATAATTTAACTTTACAGGAGCTTCAGGCGCTGCTTACGGCGCTTCCATCACTACCTGAGTCCGCGAAACGGTCCCTGCTGGTGGACTTGGAACGGTACGAGAAGGCTATGGACCGCGAGTCCTATGCCAGAGATTTCCTGAAATTCGTTATGAAGATGTGGCCCGGGTTCATCGGGGGCCGACATCATAAGATCATGGCCCGTGCGTTTGAGAAAGTAGCGCGTGGAGAGTGCAAACGCCTGATTATTAATATGCCACCCCGGCATACGAAGTCAGAATTTGCCTCTTATCTCCTTCCAGCTTGGTTTTTAGGGAAGTTTCCTGAGAAAAAAGTAATTCAAACTTCGCATACAGCGGAATTGGCGGTCAATTTCGGTAGAAAAGTGCGAAATTTAGTGGATGAAGAGGGGTATCGAGAGATTTTCCCCGAAACAACACTACAATCTGACTCGAAAGCGGCGGGAAGGTGGAACACCAGCAGGGGAGGTGACTATTTCGCTATCGGTGTAGGCGGTGCGGTGACCGGTAAAGGTGCGGATTTGCTGATTATTGACGACCCGCACTCAGAACAAGAAGCCACAATGGCTGAAACCAACCCGGAAATCTACGATAAGACCTACGAGTGGTATACATCCGGCCCAAGACAGCGACTTCAGCCGGGTGGGGCTATCGTGATCGTGATGACCCGCTGGTCCAAGAGGGATTTGACGGCGCAAGTGCTGAAAGCGGCGGCGCAGAGGGATGGCGAAGAGTGGGAGGTGATTGACTTCCCTGCCATTATGCCAAGCGGTAACCCGCTATGGCCTGAGTTCTGGCCTCTTGAGGAGTTAGAGGTTTTAAGAAATGAGCTACCTCACGGCAAATGGATGGCGCAGTACATGCAGGAGCCGACCAGTGAGGCGTCTGCGATTGTCAAACGAGAGTGGTGGCGTGTGTGGGAAAGAGACAACCCGCCGCCGTGCGACTTTATATTAATGAGTTGGGATACGGCGTTTGAGAAGCATAACCGTGCAGACTATTCGGCTTGTACGATATGGGGAGTGTTTTATACCGAGAATGATGGGGGAGATGAGGGGTTTTATGTAGCAGATAGAGACAGAGGACGTCCTGACGCGAATATTATTCTGCTGGACGCATTCAGGGACCGGATGGAGTTCCCAGAGCTGAAGCGGGTAGTGGTCAAAGCGTATGAGGAATGGAACCCTGACGGAGTGATTATTGAGAAGAAGGCCAGTGGCGCACCTCTTATATATGAGTTACGTGCTATGGGCATCCCCGTGCAGGACTTCACACCTACCAAGGGAAACGATAAGATTGTTAGGTTAAACACAGTGTCCGATATCTTTGCTTCAGGTAAAGTATGGGCACCCGAAACTCGTTGGGCAGAAGAAGTCATTGAAGAGGTGGCGAGCTTCCCGGCAGGCGAGCATGATGACTATGTAGATTCAGTGTCTATGGCACTAGCAAGATTTCGACGCGGGGGCTATATTCGTACAGCATTAGATGAACCGGATGATGAAATCAGATATTTCCGGAATCGTTCTGCGCGTAAAGGTTATTACTGAGGTGCATAATGGCTATTGAAATTAATCAAGAGGGTAATGCCCTTGAAGTTGTTATTGATGATAACGGTGAACGACTTCCGGGTGAAGAAGACCCCGTTATGCCTGAAGTAGGACTAGAGATAGAAATTGATTTTGGAGATAAAGAAGAAGGATTAGAAGCCGAAGAAGACGGCGAGTTCTTTGAAAATCTTGCTGAAGTTCTATCTGAAGAAGCATTAACTAAGATTTCTAGCGATTTAATTGGTGATTTTGATGCGGATTCAGCCTCTCGGAAGGATTGGATTCAGACTTATATCGACGGACTTGAGCTTCTTGGGTTAAAGATAGAAGAGAGAACGGAACCGTGGGACGGTGCATGTGGTGTATTCCATCCACTATTAAGTGAAGCACTGGTTAAGTTCCAGTCGGAAACGATTATGGAGACTTTCCCGGCGGGAGGTCCAGTAAGAACTAAGATTATTGGTAAGGAAACGCCTGAAAAGAAACAGGCTGCTGAAAACGTAGAGGCTGATATGAATTATCAGCTGACGGAAGTGATGACTGAGTATCGTCCTGAGCATGAACGGATGCTTTGGGGTTTGGGGTTATCCGGTAATGCGTTCAAGAAGATTTACTTTGACCCATCGCTTGACCGGCAGGTAGCTATTTATGCGCCCGCCGAGGATGTCATCGTGCCTTATGGTGCGTCAGATTTAGAATCTTCGGAGAGGATTACGCATGTTATGCGTAAGACGCATAACGAGGTTCGACGGCTGCAGGCGACGGGGTTTTATCTGGATATTGACCTCCCAGATCCGGAGAACGGTGAGACTTATCTTGATGAAGTAGATAAGAAGATCGCTGAAAACATGGGTTTCAGCGTGTCGAACGACCACCGGCACCGGTTGTTGGAGATGCAGGTAGATCTGGATCTCAGTGAGTATGACGAGAAAGACCCGTGCGTTAAGAGCCTTGGGAATGACATTACGATAGCCGTTCCGTACATAGTAACTATTGACTACGGGTCAAGAGAAGTTCTGTCTATCCGTAGGAATTGGAACGAGGATGATAACTCCTACCAGAAACGTGCGCATTTCGTGCACTACTCTTACATTCCCGGGTTCGGGTTCTATGCGTTCGGTTTGATTCATTTATTAGGGGCGTTTTCAAAGTCAGGAACGTCCATCATTCGACAGCTAGTCGATGCAGGTACGTTATCTAATCTTCCCGGTGGGTACAAAACTAAAGGGTTACGGGTTAGAGGTGACGATACACCGATTGGTCCCGGTGAGTTCCGAGATGTAGATATTGCTTCAGGCAGTCTACGCGACAACATCATGCCGCTTCCGTTCAAGGAGCCGAGTGCCACACTGTTTCAGTTGATGCAGAGTATTATCGAAGAAGGGCGTCGGTTTGCGTCGATTGCGGACCTGAAGATCAGTGATATGTCCGCGCAATCCCCCGTTGGGACAACGCTGGCTGTATTGGAGCGGATGCTTAAAGTAATGAGTGCTGTGCAGGCGCGAGTCCACAGCTCCATGAAACAGGAATTTAAGTTATTAGCAAAGATTATTAGGGATTACACGGACGATTCTTATACTTATGAACCGTTAGAAGGCGATCCTAGAGCTAAGAAATCCGACTACGACTATGTAGAAGTGATACCGGTATCGGATCCCAATTCCGCTACGATGGCTCAGCGTGTCGTCCAGTATCAAGCAGCTTTACAGCTTGCTCAGACAGCTCCTCAACTCTATGACTTACCTACACTGCATAAGCAGATGTTGAATGTTCTGGGGGTTAAAAACGTCAATAAGATTCTACCGACTGAAGAAGATATCAAACCTCTGGACCCTGTGTCTGAGAACATGAATATCTTCAAGAATAAACCAGTAAAAGCGTTTATTCATCAGGACCACGAAGCACATATGCAGGCGCATATGTCGCTTATCCAAGATCCGATGATTCAGCAGACTATTGGCCAGAGTCCAGCAGCTCAGGTTATCCAAGCCGCACTACAAGCGCATATAGGTGAACATTTAGCGTTTCTATATAGGAACAAAATTGAAGAGCAACTCGGGACACAATTACCGCCCCCGGATGAGCCGCTACCTGCGGAAATTGAAGTGGCGCTTTCACGGGTTATCGCACAGGCAGCAGAGAAACTTCTACAACAGGATACGGCAGAAGTACAACAGCAACAGCAGCAACAGGAAGCTCAAGATCCTTTGAATATCATTCAGAGGACAGAATTACAGCTTAAAACCCAAGAATTGCAGCATAAAATGGCTATGGAACAGTCAGAAATGCAGAATAAAACGCAGGTTGACCAAGCCAAGATTGAGCTTGAAAAGGCTAAATTGCTTATAGAAGCCGCCAAAGCGCAGGAAGATAGTGATAATAAAGAGCGGGAGTTAGCTGTAAAACAGTTGCTTGAAGGCGTTAAAATAGGGCAGAATGCAATTTCTCAATCTACCAGAGATAATGTAACTGCGATGAATCGCATGAATCAAAGAAGCGGGGTTTAATGGACATATTAGATTTACTTGTAGAGAAGATAGATGAAAAGGTGGGGGCGATCACAGAAGACCTGTCAACAGGAACCGCAAAGGATATCGGAGAATATAGATATGTATGCGGCACAATCAAAGGACTTCTTGCTGTTCGTGATTACATTGGAGATATAAGAGAGAGGTTAGACGAAGACTAATGGACGCAGAACACGACAAGAGTGTAGAAAGCGAAGAGAATAAAGCTAAACAACTACCTGAACCCTCTGGGTACAGAATTCTCTGTGCTATCCCAGATATAGAATCGACATACGATAGCGGAATCTTAAAGGCTGATTCTACCAAGAAGAACGAAGAGCTTTTAGCGACGGTTTTGTTTGTTGTCAAACTAGGACCGGACTGCTTTAAAGACCCCGATAGATTCCCATCCGGTGCGTACTGCAAAGAAGGCGACTTTGTATTAGTCCGTCCTCACGCGGGCACGCGCCTGAACATCCACGGTAAATCTTTTCGTTTGATTAATGATGATTCTGTAGAAGGCGTGGTCGAAGACCCGCGTGGTATTTATAGAGGTTAAGGAGTTTTTATGAACGCAAAAGCTGAAGTTCTAGAAGAAGAGTTTGAGAATGAAGACGATTACGAAATTGAGATCGAGGACGATACGCCGGAAGAAGATCAAGGGCGTGAACCCATGCCCAAGGAAATCGTGCGGGATCTCGAAGACGATGAATTAGAAGAGTTTTCTAAAGAAAAAGCCAAACAGTTAAAGAAAGTTTGGCATGATGAGCGTCGAGCTAAAGAAGCCGCATTCAGGGAACGTGAGGAAGCGGTTAATTTCGCAAAGAGAGTCTATGAAGAGAATAGGCGGCTGAAAACAAACCTTAGCGGAGGAGAGCAGACATTAATCAATACCGCTAAGGTTTCGGCAGAAAATGCGTTAGCTATAGCAAAGAGAGAGTTTCAGGATGCCTATGATTCTGGTGACTCGGATAAGATAGCCGAGTCCCAACGCAAACTGATTAGAGCTGAATCGGCGTATGAAAAAGTCCAACAGTACACGCCTCAGTTTACATATGACCCTGCGCAGGATAATCAGAATTGGGATGTTTCTCCTGCCACACAAACTCAGCAAACTCAGCAAACTCAGCAAACTCAACAGGCTAGACCAGATGCTAAAGCTGAAAAATGGAAAGAAAGTAATCCATGGTTTGGGACTAACCGATCCATGACAAGTTATGTATTCGGCTTACATGAAGATTTAGTTGTTAATGGGGTTGACCCCCGTTCAGACGAATACTATGATAAGATTAATTCTGAGATGCGTCGGCGGTTCCCAGAACAGTTTGACGATGATGAAGAGGTTGTTGAAAGACCTAAAGCTACAAAACGGAACACAACCGTGGTAGCTTCGGCAAAAAGGACAACTTCTCCTCGGAAAGTAAGACTAACGAGAACGCAAGCCGACCTTGCCAAGAAGTTAGGCTTAACCAATGAGCAGTACGCTGCTGAAGTTTTGAAATTAGGTGCACAAAATGTCTGATACTAGAACTACTCGCGATGCTGCTACCCGTGAAAAAACTGAGCGCCCAAAGCGCTGGCAACGGGCAAGTTTGTTACCCGATGTTAATGCGGAAGAAGGTTACGCATACCGATATATCCGTACTAGCGTCATGGGTAACGCGGATCCCATGAACGTCTCGGCCAAATTCCGAGAGGGGTGGGAGCCTGTCAACGCTTCTGAACATCCAGAAGCCTATGTAATGGCCGATCCAAACAGTCGGTTTAAGGACTCCATCGAGTCCGGGGGACTGCTTCTTTGTAAAATCCCCCAAGAGTTTGTTGAGCAACGTGACGACCATTTCCGAAAACAGACAGAGGATGCTGTTGCTTCCGTTGACAACAACTTTATGAGAGAAAGTGACCCACGTATGCCTTTATTCAAAGATAAGAAAACGTCGGTTACGTTTGGAAAAGGTAACATTAAATCATAGTTAGGAGTTCGACATGGCTTCTGTTGCGTCCCCTTATGGGTTAAAACCGATCAATATGCTCGGTGGACGGCCCAGCACTGGAGGCTCGATTCGGGAAATCCCGATGACGGTTAACAGTGGTACGGCTGTCTATACAGGAGACGTTATCACTATTGGTGCAGCTTCGGCGGGTCAACCGTCGGCTATCACCGCTACGGTAACGACTTCTTCGGCGGGTGTTGTTGGTGTTGTTGCTGGCGTTCGCTACGTCAGTCCCGATACTCAGCAGCCTTTGTTCTCACAGTATCTTCCGGCTAACGCCATTACTTCTGGTTATACGCAGGTATTTGTGCGGGTCTATGATGATCCGGACCAGTTGTTTCAGGTGCAGGCAGTTGGATCTGTAGCCGCCACGGTTCGTGGCAAATTCGCTGCTCTAGAAAACTTTGGCGGTAGCACCGCTACGGGTCTTTCTACGATTCGCTTGGCTACCCCGGCTAATACCGGAACGCTGGCCGTTCGTATTATTGACTTCGTTGATGCAGGCTCGGCTTATACCGACTGCATTGTTAAGTTCAATCAGGGCGTTCATATGTACTATAACGCCACTGTATTGGCTAACTAAGGGAGCAGTAATAAATGGCTATTTCACGTTCACAACTGCTCAAAGAACTCCTCCCGGGGCTTAATGCTCTGTTTGGGTTGGAGTATTCTAAGTATGGGGAAGAACATAAGGAAATCTACGAGACTGAGAGTTCCGACCGTTCTTTCGAGGAAGAAACCAAGTTGTCTGGCTTTGGCGCCGCTCCGGTTAAGGATGAAGGTTCTGCCATTGCATATGACAACGCACAGGAAGCATGGACTGCACGTTATACGCACGAAACCATCGCTATGGGATTCTCGATTACCGAAGAGGCAATGGAGGACAACCTGTACGATTCCCTTTCGTCGCGTTATACGAAAGCCCTTGCTCGCGGCATGGCATACACCAAGCAGGTTAAAGCTGCCTATATCCTGAACAACGCGTTCACGGGTGGCCCGACCTATGGTGACGGTAAGGTGCTCTGCGCTACCGACCACCCGCTTGTTTCTGGTGGTACGAACAGCAACCGTCCTACGACGGGCGCAGATTTGAATGAGACTTCTTTGGAAGCCGCAGTCATTCAGATTGCCGGGTGGACCGATGAGCGCGGTCTGCTTATTGCTGCTAAGCCGCGTAAGCTCATCATCCCGCCTGCTTTAATGTTCGTAGCAACCCGCCTGCTTGAGACTGAGTTCCGCGTAGGTACGGCTGATAACGACGTTAACGCTATTGTGAGCAACGGATCGGTTCCGGGTGGTTATAAAGTTAACCACTTCCTCACGGATGACAACGCGTGGTTCCTGACCACCGATGTCCCGAACGGTCTGAAGCATTTTGTCCGTACCCCGCTGTCTAATTCTATGGACGGTGACTTCGATACGGGTAACGTGCGTTACAAGGCTCGCGAGCGTTATAGCTTCGGCGTTTCAGATCCCCTCGGGATCTTTGGATCTCCCGGATCCAGTTAACAAAAACGGTTCACCCAGACGTTTTTGGAGGGGCACTTCGGTGCCCCTTTTTTATGCTTGACATAAACAGTGTAACCGTCTATACAGTACATATTCCGGGGACATCCGGTATCGCTGACAGTCCCGGCTGACGACATGCAGACAGCGATACCTCCATCCACTTGCATGTAAGGAGCTAAGATGGCTACTACCACTTTTTCCGGGCCTGTCGTGTCCACCAACGGTTTTACTACCGCTGCTTTCCTTAAATTGACAGCTATTACTACTTCTGAGTTACCTGCAGCCGCTGCTGGTAATGCTGGTCAGGTTCGTCTTATCAGTGATAACGGTGTTGGTAATAACGAATATTGCTTGGTTGTTAGCACAGGTTCAGCTTGGGTAACCGCAGTCGGCGCAGCTCTTTCTTAATAGGAGTTAGCTCATGGCTGGTTATGAAGTAAAAGCCTATAACGTAGCAACCGCCGGGTTTACACCCGGTTTGGTAGGTCCAGATCGTTCCCGTATTAAGAGTGTTCTTGTATACGGAACAGCAATAACCGCTTTCACACTTAAAGATGGGAGCGGGTCTGGTGAAACTCTGCTGGATCTTACGATTCCTATCGGATTCCAAGATATCTATTTAGGAGAAGATGGACTTCTTGCTGAAAGCGGTTGTTACGTATCTGCATTGTCTGGAACAGGATCAGTAATTACACTGATTTTAGGGTAATAATTCAATGGCTCAAGTAAGTTCTATATCGAGGGTCGGTACTACTGAGCCATTTGAATTACAAGTTGCTCGCAGGCAGATTAGTTACCACACACCACTGTTTAAGTTTGGTTTTCATGCGGATGTTCAAAATGTTGAAGAAACAGTTTGGGATTTAGGAGGACTGTACTCTTATCCCGCAGCTGCGGGTTTGATGTATGTGTCTTCTACGGCAACCACGGATACCTCCGCTGGTACCGGCGCTAGAACTATTGTTATAGCAGGCTTAGATGCTAACTATAACGAAGCATCTGAAACTGTGACTTTGAATGGTCAGACGCAGGTAGCGACTACTAATAATTACATTAGAGTTTATAGAGCTTATGTAGCTACAGCAGGCTCTGGCGGTACGGCTGCAGGAAATATCTATATAGGAACTAGCGGTGCAACAGCTGGAGTACCTAATGGAACGACGTATGCTCGTATAACGCTGGGGGATAATCAAACTTTGATGACCCCCTATACCGTCCCTGCAGGGTATACGCTGTATTTAACCAGAGGAACCATCTCCAGTGGCACCGCATCTGCAGGTAATCAGTTCATTACAGCTAGATTAGTGTCTAGACCTTTTGGAGGCGTATTTCGCACGCAAGCCAAGATAACTCTAGTTACGGGGTTTATCGACTTTGATTGGGAAATCCCTTTAACTGTTACTGAAAAATCAGATATAGAAGCCCGAGCAGTTGTCAGTTCAGCGCAGGCCAATGCTGTATCCGCTACCTATGAAGGATATTTGGTGAAGAACGATGCCGATTAGACCACTCAGACGTTCTCAAATGGCGTGTAATTCTCCACGCCGTACACCTTCTCACCCCAAAAAATCGCATGTTGTTAAAGCCTGCGAAGGGGGAAAAGAGAAAGTTATTCGGTTTGGAGAGCAAGGCGCTAAAACCGCTGGTAAACCTAAAGCGGGTGAATCAGACAGGATGAAGAAAAAGCGCAAGTCATTTAAGGCTCGACACGGCAAGAACATTGCTAAAGGTAAAATGAGCGCTGCTTATTGGGCTGATAAGGTGAAATGGTAATGGCTAGGAAACGGGGGCTTTGGGATAACATCCATGCAAAGCGTAAACGCATTGCCGCAGGTAGTGGAGAAAAGATGCGTAAACCCGGAGCTAAAGGCGCTCCCACAGCTAAAGCCTTAAAGAGATCTGCTAAACCAAAAGGTAAACGGTAATGGGTTTAGGTAGGAAAGATAAAGATCTTTATACTGAAGTAAAAAGGGCTGCGGTAAACAATCCTCAATTAGCTGCTTTAGTCAGTGAGTACGAAGGGTCTAATAAACAGGAAACTTATAAAAAAGGTGGTAAAGTGGCTAAAAAATTAAGTCCTTTTGGAGCAGCGTTTAGAAAAGCTCGCGATAATAAACAAAAAACCTTTTACTTTAATGGTGAAGAATTCACTACAGAATTTAAAGAAGAGAAGGCCGCACGCGAAGCGAAAGCCGCAGATAGGAAAAAAGCAGCTAACGCTGTACCTGCAGCTAATAAACCTAAGACGGGTGGCGGGTCTATATCCACTAAACGGAACCCACCGAAAATACCTGTAAGACCACAGGGCGCAGGGTCTACTTCAAAAGAACGCGACGCTACAAAACCTAAACCTAAACCTAAAAATCCTCTCACATTAGGAAAAATAGCAAAATCTTCAGGCGCAGGCGCTATGGGCGCTATGGGGCTTAAGAAAATAGGTGCTGCAAAAAGTTTAACAGGCGCTCTTGCACGGAGAGTTCAGAAGGAAATGGGGTCAAATGGCAAACGTACTGTTTCTGGACGTAACGCTAGACAAAGAAAAGCTGAAGAGGCACCCAGCGCATCTGACGTTTTGAGAGCAAGAAATGAGAGAAATGAAGCTACCTTATCAAGAGGTAGACGAAAAGAACAAAAAAACCGAGATATCGCTAGAAAAACAAGGGCTACAAAAGCTAGAAATAAAGGGTATGTCACACCGGATGAAGCCGCAGAGATAAGGGCCGGATTCAAACACGGTGGTTCTGTGAAATATGGAGGAAAACCATCCCGTCAACGTACAGGTAAAGGGAGATAAATTATGGGTATGGGACCAAGAGATCCAGCTATGATGGATCCCAGAATGGCACGTCGCGAACGCGCACAGGGGAGATTAGGATTAAGGCGTGCACAAATGCCTGAAGGGTTATCCGGAACACGCGGTCGTCCGCAAGGACCAAGAAAGGATAGGGCTAGTAATATGTACAGACCAGATATGACGAAAGTAATGAACTCTAATCGAGCTGATCGTTTAGAGAACCCTATTAGCAGACGAGCTGCAGCTGCAGCGCCTTCCGCACGCCTACCGAGGACAACCACACAACAGATGTCGGGGGAGACAGCGACTGATAAGGCTGCAGGAGCTACACCGTCTAATACTCCGATGCGCAAAGGGGGTAAGGTTAAGAAACCTCCTATGAAGGCGCGGACTAAAAATTATAAAGCTGGCGGATCGGTTAAAAAGGGGATTGATGGATGTTGTAAAAAGGGTAAAACTCGCGGACGTATGTGCTAAATGGTAGGTGACGAGACAATTATCCAGCGGGCTGTAGATCGTATCCGAGATTCGGAACGAGACCGGTATTCTGGACCGGACAGGCGGGAGCCACCGCCTGTTTCTACGGTAGATTATCTTAAATGGCTCCCATTAATTGTCGTCGCTATATCTGCTGCAGTTGGATATGGGTCTCTACAGACCAAAGTAGAATCTATTTCTGAAGATGTCTCTGAGTTAAAAAGAGATATGAGAGAGGCAGAATCAGACCATAGAGAAACACATGCGTCTATATGGAAGCGAATTACCGATTAAAGGTATGTAAATGGCAACTTCAGCAACAAGCGCTTTTAATTTAGACCTTAACGATATCATCGAAGAGGCTTTCGAGCGTGCTGGTACTGAGTTACGTACTGGATACGATTTCCGTACCGCACGGCGTAGCTTGAATTTGATGTTTGCTGAGTGGGCTAATCGCGGCATCAACCTGTGGACTGTGGAGCAGGGGCAGATAAATCTGGTTTCCGGTACAGCAACCTATGATTTACCGCTCGATACGGTAGATTTGATAGAGCATGTAATCAGGACGAACGCGGGCAGTTCTAATCAGAGTGATATAGCTATCTCACGTATCGCTTTGCCCACTTATGCGAGTATCCCTAACAAAACTTCAACTGGACGGCCAATCCAAGTCTATATAGATCGTAAGACCGGTGCTGTTGCTGCTGATGCGGTTGTTCAGTATCCGACAATTACAGTGTGGCCTACGCCGGATAGTGCGATGTCTTATCAGTTGGTGTATTGGCGATTACGTAGGATGTTGGACGCTGGGAACGGTGTTAATACGCAAGATATACCGTTCAGATTTCTACCTTGTTTAGTAGCTGGATTAGCTTACTATATAGCGATGAAAATTCCTGATAGTGCGCCAAGAATTGTACCGCTTAAGCAGATGTACGACGAAGCATGGGAATTAGCAGCTGACGAGGATAGAGATCGGTCGAGCATTACTGTAGCGCCGCGTAGGGCGTATGTCTAATAAGTTTACGACAGGCGTCCGAGCTATCGCGGATTGCGATAGATGTGGGCAACAGTACAAACTTAAACAGCTTAAAGAGCTGGTTGTAAGGACGAAAAAGACAAATATGTTTGTCTGTCCTGAATGTTGGGAGCCTGATCATCCTCAGAATATGCAGGGGATGTATGTGGTCGAAGACCCGCAGGCTGTAAGAAATCCAAGACCAGATAACAGTCTTGGACCGGGAGGAAGTAGAGATATCCAATGGGGATGGAACCCTGTTGGCATGGCAAATAATGGAGTGACCCCCAATACCGCGTTGATGCAGGGTAAAGTGGGAACTGTAACAGTAACTATTAGTTAGGTGACGATATGAAATATAATCAACCTAAACCGTGTCCAGTACCTAAAATGGATGGATACCCGAATAACGTACCGAAAACTCAGACGAAACAGACTCGCGGTACTGGAGCAGCTACGAAAGGTACTAAGTTTAGTAATAAATCTCAGTAGATATCGAAATGAATTATTCTGAATTAGTTACTGAAGTTCAGTCTTATGTAGAAGACGTATTTACTACGGCAGATATAAATACGTTCATAAAACAAGCTGAACAACGTATCTATAATACAGTTGCTTTACCTGCTTTCCGTAAAAACGTAACGGGCGCTGTAAGTTCTGGAAATAAGTACCTTACAACTCCTACGGATTGGATGTCTACTTTTTCGTTAGCTGTTGTAGATACAGATGGTAACTATGAATATCTTTTGGATAAAGACGTAAATTTTATACGGCAAGCATATCCTAAAGCTACTGATACTGGGCTACCTAAGTATTACGCTATATTCGATGGAAATTCTTTTCTTCTAGGCCCGACTCCGGATGCTAACTACACTGCAGAACTACATTACTACTATTATCCGGAAAGCATTGTCACGGCTACTAACACTTGGCTTGGTGATAATTTCGATTCAGTTCTTCTGTATGGGACTATCTTAGAAGCTCATACATTTATGAAGGGTGAAGCCGATGTTACAGCCGAGTACCAAAAGCGGTATGATATCGCTCTAACATTACTTAAAGAACTTGGGGATGGTAAGAATAGAAGAGATGCTTATCGTTCCGGTCAAATGAGGATTCCATTACAGTGATTAATCTTTCGGCGGGTAAGATTGGGAATGTAAGGGTAGTAACTACCAATGATCGTGGTATGTCTCCCGAAGAATGGGCAGATTTAGCTTTGGATAGGTTCGTAGGAGTTAGCGCGACTGCTCCTGATCCTATAAAACAGCAGGCTCTTATGTTTAAAGACAATATTAAGAAGTTACTGTTGTTTTATTTTAACAAAGTCGCTGAAGGTGAGAGAGATACCATAGCGGTATTGTTAAGAAATCATGGGCAGTCTGAATTAGCAGACTATATTTACGAGAATAGGAGATAGCCGATGGCAATTACTCAGGCAATGTGCACTAGCTTCAAGAAGGAACTTTTAACTGGGACGCACAATTTTACTAACTCTACAGGCGATACTTTTAAAATTGCTTTGTATACGTCTTCAGCAACTCTCGGTGCTTCAACCCCAGCTTATACGGCTACCAATGAAGTGTCAGGTACTGGGTATACGGCAACTGGAGAGACGCTTACTAATGTTACTCCGACTACTTCGGGTACGTCAGGGATTACTGATTTTGATGATGTTAATTGGACAAATTCTACGATTACCGCCAATGGTGCGTTGATTTATAACGACACGGCAGCGGGTGATCCATCAGTTGTTGTACTGTTTTTCGGAAGTGATAAGTCTTCTTCAGGCGGTACATTTACTGTTTCGTTCCCGGCAGCTGCAGCTGGCACGGCAATTATTGAAATAGCGTAAATGAGCCTACAAGCAGGCACCTGAGCGCCCCTGAATTAGGGGCGTTTTGCTTTAAAAAGGTGAGTTATGAGCGAAATACTTAATGTATTTACTTTGGTTGACAAAAGCGAATGACTGAGATTGCTATCGTCGTCACTAACGACCAGCGCCCCAACAACCACTATCAGGACGGCGACATCGTGGCGGCTACGAACGACCGGAAGACACTTGCCGCTCACGCTGCGACAATCTGCCACCACAAGCATACGCCGCTGAACGCGGACGGTCTGCGCGACACCAACTCGCTCGCCTACGTCTACCTTGAGAACACAATGTCGATTCGTTGGGAGCGGGTGAATAGTCGGCAAGTGCGCCGCACTGTCATCGCGACCGGCGACAGCGAGATCCAAGATATGGGTTTCGATGGCGCGGTTGATCTCTATCTGTCGCGCATCACCCGCCCCGCCGGGTTCCGCGTGTTCGGCCCGCGCAGCGCCGCGATTTGGTACAGCGGGGCGCAGGACTACTCACTCGCCAAGACGACCGCAATATGGGACGCTATCGAAACGCACACCCCGCTGCTGCGAGCGGACCACATGCGCTGGAATTGGACCGAGAACGAGAAAAAACACTTCCTCGTACTGCCGGCTATAGCGCTGCGCGATGAGATCGTTTCGCGTGTTGTAGCAAACGAGTATAACACCGACGACAGACAGCCTGGGTTTACGTCAGATAGTGAGATACTCGTTGCACGCAAGCGGCGTTCAAAGGTTAATTGGCGCGAGTTAGGCTTACCGAGTGCAACGGTGCTTGATCGCAACGTCGCGCTTGATGTTCGTGACAGCATCGCTCCGATTGGCACCGAGCTGCTGGCAATCAAGCCACGTTTATCGGTGTGGTCTGTTCGCGACCACCTTGCCCCGCTTAACGACCGCAACTACTTCGTCTGATGGCTACCTACACCTACGCATACGGCAATCCGGGGAACGCCTTCGATTACGGCGCTATATCAACGTGGGAAGCTGACGCGGAGAACGACACCTTCGCCGGCACCGATCATATTCTTGAGTGCTACAACGACGGTGGCGACTTCGTAAATGAGACGCTGGACTTGGGCAGCACCGCCTCATTTACTAGCTTGACTATCACTGCGGCTGACGACCACGGTGGCGTCGCGGGCGCGGGTTGTACGTTCACTTTGACGACTAGCGCTACGGATAACTACTGGACTCTTAACCCCGATACAAGCAATTACAAGGTAGAAAAGCTGGAGTTCGATCTTTCGAGCGGCTCTAGGTTTGGTTTAAACAGCGGCACGTATGGGACACCTAACAACCGTTGGTCGCGACTGCTAATACACGACATTACGCGCTCAGTGAATGGCGGCCCCCTATCAGCGATATCTGTGCTTGAACTGGCGCGAGTCGATAACAGCGTCATCTACAACATCCGCAACACCGGCTCAAATTCAGTCCGGGGCATCAGCCTCAACGGCGGCGGACAGGACAGACGCGCCATTAACTGCTCGGTTGCAAATCTCACGTCGGACAATGGTAACGCCATAGGAATCGACGGCAGCACGTCAACACAAAAAGCCTACAACTGCGTAGTTGGCAACTTAAACGCGCCTAATGGAACCATCAAAGCGTTCAACCCCATCACAATCAGTAACTGCGCGTCGATGGTTGATGCAACCGGCAACCCGTCTGACCTCGACAACCTCACTGTTGCGAACGAGTGGACTGACGTAGCAAATAACGATCTGACCATCGTTAACACCAGTGCGATTATTTATCGATACACCGGTGCGGACTTGGGCACTGCAGAGTTTGCGATCGACATCACCGGCTATAACCGGGACACCGCTGGGCATGAGTGGTCTCTTGGTGCCTACGAGTTCCAAACTAGCGGAACAAATGTAACTGTTTCTGTTACTGGTGAATCAGCTACTGGAAACGTAGGAACCGTAACAGCTACCGGAACAGCCTTAGTCTCCGTCACGGGTGAATCAGCTACTGGAAACGTAGGAACCGTAACAGCTACCGGAATAACCTTAGTCTCTGTCACGGGTGAATCAGCCACTGGAAACGTAGGAACCGTAACAGCTACCGGAACAGCCTTAGTCTCCGTCACGGGTGAATCAGCTACTGGAAACGTAGGAACCGTAACAGCTACCGGAACAGCCTTAGTCTCCGTCACGGGTGAATCAGCCACTGGAAACGTAGGAACTGTAACAGCTACGGGCGGTGCACTGGTCTCCGTCACAGGTGAATCAGCTACTGGAAACGTAGGTAGCGTAACTGTCATAGCTGGAG
>Ga0070745_1000575_pt1 | contig 21902 bp, 33 predicted proteins | sample VirMetDEL_Mar_4_FD_77438 | JGI IMG/M metagenome (GOLD analysis project Ga0070745, IMG submission 77438) | Aqueous microbial communities from the Delaware River and Bay under freshwater to marine salinity gradient to study organic matter... | ecosystem: Environmental > Aquatic > Marine > Coastal ...
ATAACTATAAAGTCCTCCGTGCATCCAAATAGTTTCTGGTATGTTTCCTACATTTGGATTTCTACCAAACTTATGTATTGCACTATACCCATCAACGAGTCCAGCTGCAATAGGAATATTCGATGCAACACCAAACGAATTGATAAGATTACCATCTTTATCAGCTAGTAAAAATGCTTCAAATAATGTTTTATTATTTGCAAGATATGCTTGTGAGTCTTTATTCCAAATAGCCATTAGAAATTCCGATCTTTTTTAAATTGTGCCATTATTCTTTCTTATTTTTTTAATAGGTCATATGTATCTTCCCATGAATCTACATTATGATAGGTACCACCCATTCTACCTATTGCCTGTGCCAGTGATAGGTCATTTCCATTCTCACAAATTTTATCACCAAAGAAAACAAAGTCTTTTACATTCCCAGATAACTCATCTAAGACTTGTGCTTTATCATATCCCCTACTATATATATCTAAACCAGTTTCGCCTGCTACAGTGGCTTCAAGTTCAGGGAAAGCTTCATTAAATTCTTGTGCAATAGTAAAACGTTCATTAGTTTCTTCATCATATGCTACATAAGCGGCACGTTGTTCTCTTGTAGCATTTCTACCTACAGTAGAGAAGTTAACCATACCAAGTCTAAACTCAATATGAGTACCGGTTTTATATGGTGTCTTACTCAATTCAAGTGTGTCTAGTAACCAAGTAATTTGATCATGGGTAAGCTTCAAATCCCGCGTATAGATCAATCTATTTTTAATATAAAATGCATTCCCGGCACAATTGAACACACCATTAACTTCGGTGTATAAATCTTGCCCTACTTGTTCAATTGTTTTTTCTCTATCAGAACCAGTTACCAAATAGACAATATGATCTTTACACCAAGACATAAAAAAGGACTTAAAATCTTTGTCCATTTTATCTCTACTGGGGGTGAGTGTACCATCTACATCAAATATATATGTTTTCATTCTTGTTTCCATCCTCTAAGAAATTCACGTATAATCTCTGGTTTATTTTGTATTGATGCAATTTCTTCATACCATTGCATCAACATAATAGAGTACTCACTCATATCATCTTTAGCCGCTTTACCGTCTAGGTAAGCCATTTTCAATTCAGTTGTATCGTATGAGTTCACCATCATATGCTAAAAATCCATTAAATATAATCTTCGGGTACTTATCTTCCAATGTTAGAAATGCATCTAGATTCTTTTCTTGATCATCAAAAAGATTAACTATATTGAATTGACCCTTTTGCAAATATTTGTTAACAACGAATTTCTTAGCTTTAGGGGCTGGCATGTTTAATTCGCCGGCATATTCAATATCTATATGAGTTAATGGTAAACCAAAGCCCTTGAATGCTTCTATAGCCTTTTCTCTATCATCGAAGTTTTCTCTGGCGGTTAGGATTACCAGTTTGCTATTATTAGATGCTTTATGATAATTCTTAAGTATCCGCTTTGCCAATCTAATCAAATTACTATATGGTGTTGATGTATTGGCAAAATGTTCTGAATCTTTAAACTCAGAGAAATCATACTTTTCATCTCGTTTGAGTTGATATGTATTGAATTCTTTACTGTTTAGAGCCCTTACTCTCTCATTGCCCTTCACAACATATACATTTGAGACGGTCTTAAGAAGAGTGTCATCTATATCCCAAAATGATATAGATATTTCTTTAGTAAACTCCTGAAAGGATAGCATTTTAGTGCTTTCTGGCTCCATCGAATACACATATAAAGTAAAGAGGTTCTTGTAAAGATGTATTCCGAACTCGGTGGAATACACCGTCTTCAATTAGTACAGTTGTACCTTGTTTAACATCATATACAATGGCTTCTTTGTCTGGATAAATTAATTCAATTTTACCCTCACCTTGCATAAAGATATAGACTTCTTCTTGACCCTCATGCTTATGACCTGATGTAGATTTTTGAGGGTGTAACAAAGTACTACTTAGCACTAGATTGTTGAGTAGTTTATTATCCCTTACAACATATCTCTGGTCTTGTTTGACTAATTCACCGCCAATATTAAATTCTTCATATATCATTTCTGTTCTCTTGTTTTACTTTTGCAGTCATATGATAAAGTTGGTTGATTGCTTCTCTAGTTAAATAACTGCTCTTTGCTGAATCTATAATTACTGCTAATAAAATTTCAATTAAGTCATCCGTTGTACCATCTTCTAAGATACGCATTGAAATAATATCCAACTTTTCGCTATATTCATTATCACATAGGATTTGCTTAAGAATCTCTCGGGCTTCTTTCTTCCTTGACATGCTTTAGTCTCCCTGCATGATAATGCTTTAAATAATTTCTAGTTAAGTCTTCATAATCAGCCACGTTTTTTGTAAATAATATTGGTTTATCTTCATTCACAGCCATGAATATCATAATCTGTGTAATATTTAGTCCATATAATTCTCTCAAACATATGGCATATGTTGTTGCTTGTATATAATATGCCAAAATTTGATCATCAGTTTTAGGTCTCATAGATGTCTTAAAGTCTGCAATAGTAAGTTCACCGTTGCATTTAACAATAAGATCAGCCGTACCTGCAATCCTTAATTCATCAGAATATAATCTTAGTTCAGTTCCATATACACATTCTATATATTGATCTAGTAATGCTTTAAGCGGTAAGAACCTTTTCACTGTAATAGGAAAAGCATCCCTCCAAGTAGGATCATTAAGCACATATTTTTCAGCCATTTCATGTAAGGCTGTACCATTCTTGGCTGCTCTATTACCAATCCTATTTGCTTCTTCTTCCCCTATCCGTTCTTTCCAAGCATCAATATGCTTTTCACTTAAATATGATAAAGCACTGGTGATAGATGGGTATTTATTGCCTTCAGGTGTTGTATAATACCTATAGCCATCACCAGTAACTTGATCTATTACTTTTGGTTGAAGTAAATCATGTACAAATATCTTGTCGTTCTCTCTCAACAATATAATCCTTCACTAATTGAGATCTCACTATATCATCTTCATTGAATTCTATATGTGAAAATTGTGACATATTATTTAGGATACCCATAAATTGTTTGAGTCCTTGTTTTTCCCTTTTATCTCTTAGATCACTTTGTTTGAAGTCACCCGAGAAAATAATCCTACAATTATCGCCCACCCTAGTAATAATAGTATCCAATTCATGAAAACTCATATTGTTGACTTCATCTACTACTACTATAGCATTATCAATTGTATTACCACGAATAAACGATGTACTTATGAACTCAATCTCTTTGTTATGCTTCAATATATTATAGGCATCACCTCTATTATATAGCTCAGAGCAAATAGAAATGTACGGTTGTTCATACATAGCTATCTTTTCACTCTCTTTACCTGGAAGATAACCAATATCTCTGGTAGGTACAGCACTTCGTACTATGTATACTTTATGATATTGTGCTAAATCTTCTTTATCAGATAGAGCTAAATATAATGAGATAAAAGATTTGCCTGTACCGGCAGAACCGTGAAGCATTAAATGATAACCATCATACCAATCATCAAAGGCTAATTTTTGATTTTCCGTTCTTGGTTGAATAGTTGAGAGTGAAAGTCCATTAGAAATATTATATACGTTGCGTTTATTCTTTTTGGTTTTAGGCAATGTGTATTACCCTTTCTAGAATGTGTTGATATTGCTTCGCGGGCTCCCTTTTTTAATCCTTTTCAACACATCACGAAACCCATCATCTGGCTTATTAGATCCAGACATGGCTGATGTGACTATATTTACTTTTTTGATGATTGTTTCGAGGTGAGGATTAGCCAACAGGAAGTCTTCCCGCTCAGAGAGACTCATAAAATGTTCGGTTTCTTCACCAGTGTTTTTGTCTACGAATGTATATGTTGGCATGTATTATTTATATCCACCTTCATCCCAGTCCAATAAATCATCAATATTTTTTGACCTTAAAGCATTAGCAATACGCTTTTCAGCCTTACGCTTTCTATATTGATCATGATCACCATAATTGTAATCATCGTCATAATCATCGTCATAATAGCGCTTCTTATATTTCTTTGTCTTAGACATTAGAAAATCCCCGGCCAGGCTTCTTGTACCATTTTGGCTGTTAACCCAGTCCATGGTAGCTTCTTTTCCTTTACCGCCAAAAGAAGTTTAGCATCTTCTGGATCAATAGATTCCAACAACTCAATGAAGTGTCGTTCCCTAGACAATGCTTTTAGATTAGGGTTACCACCTTCTACAAACAAATACAATTTACGTGCTTCGGCATAGAGTCTATTATGTGTTTCATCAAAAAACTCACTTGGTTTATACGGCGGACTACCAGGGGGTAAAGCAAACTTTATGTTTGGATCAAATGTATATTTCAATACATTCTTCAATGCTGCATTATCTCCATGTGATCTCAAAGCTGCAATCTTATCCTTACGCTTAGGTAGTTCTGTAATTTCCTTGATAATTTCGTTGATTTGTCTTTGCATTAAAAGTCCCTAATGTGTTCGTTCAATTGTTTAAGTTTGTGTTTGAAGAAATAGTTAAAGATCTGGTCTCTGCCCTTTCCTTTTTGTTCTTCGTATTGTGAAATGATTTGTTCTCTAATTTCAGTTGGAATACTCTCAAATAGATCAATCATTTCTTTGTTACGATGATATCCTCTCAATTCGTTTTCTGTCATTACATCTTTTGGTAATGCATTAAACATGAGTTGGTCAATGATAGGCTCAATCTTTTTCTTAGTGACAGGCTTTTGTCTAGCGCCAGGTGTAATGATAATATCATCTGCTGATAAGAAATTAGGTACACCATCACCTGCATCGCCCCTAAGTGTATGTTCAATTCGATACCGTTTAGGGTCTTTATGTGTAATCTTTTTCTTGAGTACAGGATTATACTGACTTACGTTTGGATAAGCCTGCAATTGAATAAAATCTTTATCACCTGAAAGAATGAGAATTTGCTCCTTATCATGGTATTCATGGCATAGTGAAGCAATGATATCATCGGCTTCGGCATGAGATACTCTGATTACTCGATAAGGGAAGAAGTCTCTCAATTCATCCCTAATCTTATTTAGGGCCGTAAAGATAGCATTCCAATCCAACTCAGACTTTTCACGGTTTGCTTTACGTGCTGCCTTATAATAAGGGAACTTATCTCGGCGCCAATAGTTTTTATCATCACAAGCAATAACCATTTCACCATAGTCTGCCCTAAATTTGACATTATTATGACGAATTGAATTCAAGACCATGTGTCGTAACAACTCTTCTTTAATTTCTGTATTGGTGTGTGTACCAATAGAAACCATAAGATTAGCAATCATGACTTGATTTAGATCAACGATTATCATTTTATGAACCAGTATTAAAGGTTAAAGTATTATCAGGTAAAGATCTGTCTGTTACTTTCTGTAACAAGCCTGAGAGTAAAGTAGACCATTCAACCTGCCTTTGGTCCCAAGCAAATTGAATATCTGCAAAAGACTTGCCCGTTGCACATTTAGCTGTTGTAAAGTCCGGTTCAGCTCTATATGACTCAATGATACTCTTAAGCACACCAAAGAATATAGAAGCATGTCTATTCTTATCTTCATTGTATTGATACATACAAGTGTTACCTGCCGCAGTTTCATATAATGCACCATAATTAGGGTGCACAGGAACCAAACCGGCTGACATTGCTTCAATGAGTACCAAACATGATGTCTCTAGCCATGTACTAGGGTAAGCCAAGATATGAGCTTTCTTTAAAGCTTCCCTAATTTCTTCATTAGAAACAGAACTATGATAAGTCATATTCTCGTGATTTCTAATAACATCATACAATGGTTCAAATGGTTTGTCACGTTCAGCCCAACCATACAGTTCAAATGATGAATAAACATCAAGATGAATATTATCCACATGCTTTACCAATTCTTCAAAGACAGTCACCAAAATATCTAGCCCTCTATGAGGTGTTGAGAAATAGATAAGGTTGATTTGTTCTTTTGGATCGGGTTTGGTGTGTGCTTCAATGGGTACAATTGCATTTTCTAATACAGCACATTTACTCCAAGGAAGTCCATAATGATTAATGTATCCTTGCATCTGCCAGTTTGATACAAAGACATACATATGGAAATTGTCATGATTACTTTTATTAGACAAGAAATCTGACTCTGGATCACCCGGTAGATCATGTAACCAACAAATACGAATTTTACTCTCATCAAGTTCATGGTGAGATGGTCTTGATAGAATAATTTGGAAGTCTTTTAAAAGCTCTTGATCCAACCTAGAATGTAGAGCAGTACCAAGTAATTCAGTACCGCCCATAGCATTCTGATTGGTAGCATTTCTAATAAGTTCACCACCTAAAATTTGCATTATGCTGGTGCTACCTCTGTAAAGTTTTCAACCCGGAAAGATCGCCAACCTTCTTTATCAAGATCAAACACCCGAATAATATCTGGGTTAAACTTAACCTTACTGTCACTTGATGGTTGCATAGACTCAGGAATGAATTCACTGTACAGAGTACATGTCATTTCCCGGGTTGAACCATCAACTTTATTGAATACCAATTTACATTTACCAGCACTCAATACATTCACAATTTCATCACGTGTCATAGTTTTTTCCTTTCAACATAATATATATAATATCACATCTATCACAAAAGTAAATACATTTATACCTTAAAAAGTTCTCTGAGTTCTTTGTAACCCCCTACAACTTCACCCTCAAGGATGATCAAGGGCACGGTCTTTTGGTTGGGATACCTCTCCAAGAATTCATTTCTAGTAATATCTGTACCAATTCGATATTCTTCATATGTAACATCGTGCTTGTCTAGCAACTTCTTAGCGGCAGTGCAGAAGTTACAATTTCGTTTTGAGTATACTACGTTCATTTTTTCTCATACTCCTAAATGGTCGATTACATTATATAAATAGTCATCACTTATTACACGCCTAATTTTTGACCAACCTGCATATTCTGGTATAGTCCATATAACACCTCTTAGGCTATTCATCTATTATCACCGATAATATTAAATTGATTATAGTTTTACTGTCACTAATACCAAACGTATTTAAACCAATGGCACAATCAGCCATTACGCCTCTATTCACTAAATTTTTATCGGAAAGATCACACCATAGATTATAATCTAAGTCTTTCCATATGGGGGTTTTAAGTGTCATCATAAGTTTATACTACCATCAATTTGATTATATGTAAATACATTTCTACATTTTATCTAACACATGGATTCGGTTGATCCTGGCTTGTATGATACCATTGTGATATTTATCTGGCTTGAACAAGACTCTCCGATCCATTTGCTCTTGGAGTTCCTTATAAGATAACTCCCCTTTAGACTTACAGAAGTGTAAAATCTCTCGCTTGAAGCCATCGGCATTAGTTTCTTCTACTAATGACTTTACAGTCTCACTGGAGCCATAATATTCTTTCCAATCAGATTCTACAATCTTCCTACGTTTTCTCTTTTTACCTTTCAAAGGCTTTAGAGTACGTTTAGACCATAATTGCTTCTTGCCTATGTACTTCATACCATTTGGGTCGGTGATACAATACACAAAACCAAATAAGTCTTTTAGTTCTTCTTCAGTGGGTTCCCATATTTGATCATGATATAACCAGGGATTCTTATACATTATTCTTCGTATTCAAATTCTTGTTGGATTAACTCATCAATAGTTTCATCCAAAGAACACCCACAGAATGGGCAGAATTCTGGTTCATCCCCGCTTTCATTTTCAAATGCAATAATAGCTTCATTATCACAGCCTATACAGTATACTTTTTCTTTTTGTTTACTCATAGTGAAAATCCTTTAAATGTATCTTCGTTGACATCCTTTTCTACACCCCCTACAATGTAAGAAGTAATTTCTGTTTCTTGTGGTGCGACTTGTACATCCCCACCGCTAATCCATTTTGCCGTCCATGGCAGGGGATTACTACCCCCTTTGGTAAATGGTGTAAGACCAATAGCAGTCATACGCTTATTACAAATCCATTCTATATAACTCACCAATAGTTCTTCATTTAGCCCAATCATAGAACCACCATTGAATAGGAACTTAGCCCAATCCTTTTCTTGTTCAACAACCGACTTGAAGATATCAATAACTTCTTCCTCACAGTCTTCGGCAATTTTCTTGAATTGCTTATCATCTTGGGGTAGTAGTTTCAATAGATTTTGAGTGGCTGCAAGGTGGATATTTTCATCCCGGGCAATGAATTTGATAATCTTTGCATTACCTTCCATCTTTTTCAATTCAGCAAATGACCAAGAACAAGCAAATGATGTATAGAACCTAATACCTTCTAGAGCATTAACAGCATTCAAGCATAACCAAAGTGCTTTCTTGTGTTCGTATTCATCAGTCTCTAAAGCTGTATTCAATTCCATTAATTGGTCATAGTATTTACTGATATCTTTGGCACAATCTACAATCTCTTTGATATTGATAATTTCATCAAAGACAGTAGACGGATCAGAATATACATTTCTAATGAGATGTGTATAAGATCTTGAATGGATTGTTTCAAAGAATGACCAAGTGAGAACCCATGTTTCAAGCTCTGGTAGAGAAGTAATAGGCAAAAATGTCATTGCTGGTGCTCTACCTTGAACAGAGTCCAGTAGAATTTGCCGTTTCAAATTAGAGGTAAAAATGTGTTGTTCACTCGGATTAAGTTCACGGAAATCCTTTGAGTCCCGGGACAAATCTACTTCATCTGGCCTCCAAAAGAACCCCATCTGTTTATCAGTTAATTTTTCAAAGATCGGATACTTTAGAACATCATATCTGGCTATTGTCACTTCACCATCAAAGAACATAGTCTTAGCTGGATTTTTCTTTTTAATATTAAATACTGTCATTTATTTCCTATATGGTACAAGAATCGCAGGATTCTTCATCTTCAAGCTCGGACAATGGTACTTCTAACATATCAATGTTATCATCTGTAGCACCGTCATATGTATTATTATAATACAGTGTTTTACCACCATATTTATAGTGCATTAGAATATCCTTAAGTAGATCAGATAATGGTATTTTTTCATCTTCAAAGTGTAATGGGTTATACGATGTATTAACTGAGATACATTGATCAACATACTTTTGTAAGATAGCCATAATCTTAAGGTATCCCTCTGGTGACTTTTGGTCCCACAACAAATCATACTTATTCTTAAGCCTACGGTATTCTGGTACAACCTGCTTAAGAGCACCGTCTTTGGATTGTTTAACAGACACATAAGACCGAGGTGGTTCAACACCGTTTGTAGCATTTGAAATCTGTGAACTGGTTTCAGACGGCATAAGAGCCATTAACGTACTATTCCGAATACCATATTCCTTAAGATCAGCTCTAAGTGTAGCCCAATCCATACGTTCTTTATGAGGCACAAGTTCATCTACCGCTGACTTATACAATAGATTAGGTGTAGCACCATTGCTGTATTTTGTTTCATTATTCTTAGGGCAAGCACCAAACTCTTTGGCTAACTCAACCGATTCCTTAATAATGTAATAGGACCAAGCCTCTGCATATTCATCAATCAATTCTAGGTTGGGTTCTTGATAATTACTTTCATTCTTGGCTAACCAATATGCAAAGTTAATGATACCAATACCCAATGGGCGCCTTGACTTTGTGGCATTTTTAGCAGCAGGGACCGGATAATTTTGGTAATCCAGCATTGCATCTAAAGCTCTAACAGCAATACGACAAGGTTTTTCAAAGTCTTCTGGCTTCTTAATGTTACCCCAATTGATAGCAGAAAGTGTACATAGAGCAATCTCACCTTCTGGGTCATTAACATTAGTCAATGGCTTGGTGGGTAGGCCGATTTCTGCACATAAGTTACTCATCCTCACTGGTGCAAACTCAGGATCAAATGATCCTTGTGTATTTACATTATCAACATTCATAAGATAGATACGACCAGTTTCCTTGCGTTCTTCTACAAATGATGTGAATAGATCAATAGCCTTAACAGTCTTTTTACGAATATGTGTATTCCGTTCGGCTGTTTCATATAACCGTTGGAATAATTCTTGGTCTTGGTAGAATGCATCATAAAGACCAGGTACATCACTCGGTGAAAACAAAGTTATATTATCACCTGAAATAAGGCGTTCGTAGAACAATTTGTTAAACTGAACCCCATAATCTAAGCGACGAATACGGTTATCTTCTGTACCCTTGTTATTCTTGAGTACTAATAGATCTTCTACTTCGTAATGCCAAATAGGGTAATACAGAGTTGCCGCACCTCCCCGTAAGCCCCCTTGGCTACAACTTTTGACAGCGGTCTGAAAATGTTTATAAAAAGGTATGACCCCAGTATGAACAGCATCACCATTACGTATAGAACTACCAATGGCACGTATACGACCAGCCCCAATGCCAATACCAGCCTTTTGAGATACATATTTAATGATTGAAGAAGACGTTGCATTAATTGAGTCTAATGAATCGTCTGTTTCAATAAGTACGCACGAAGAGAATTGTCGCTGAGGTGTGCGTAAGCCGCCCATAATTGGAGTAGGCAAGCTAATGTCAAAAGTGCTAATTGCATCGTAAAATTCCTTTATCCATTTAATTCGATCCGAATAGTTTTGGAACAGGAACATAGCAATAAGCATATATGCCATTTGAGGTGTTTCAAAAATCTGACCCGTTACTCTATTCTTTATTAGATATTTACCCCTCCACTGTTCCATGGCTGCATAAGTAAATAAATCATCCCGTGCATGTTTAACATAACTACCTAAGTCATCCCATTCTTCTAACTCATATAAGGTATCAAATGAAGTATAATAGCCCAGACTATGTAAACGGCTATAATGACTCAATAACCCATCTGGTTCATATTCACCATAGACTTCTTTACGAAGATTATAGTTAATAAGTCTACCAGCAACAAATTGATAATTGGGAGTTTCTTCACTAATAAGATCGGCCGCAGCTTTAATCAAAGTTTCCTGGATTTCAGACGTGGGTATGTTATTATAGAATGAAACATGAGACTTCAATTCAATTTCAGAAGGTGAAACCCCAGTGATACCTTCACATGCATCTGCTACTACACGATGGAATTTATTTAAGTTTAGTTCTTCTTTTTTACCAGATCGCTTGGTAACATATATGATCATGAAAGTCCTCTTTCTAGTTGCTTGAGTTGTTCTGCTTCGTCGTATGCGGCTTCAATGGTAGGAAATTCATGACATATAAGTTCCCAACATGCTTGGGCAATTTCCATGTGTTCTTTTTGAGTCCCATTACCGATTCGAAGCCAGCAATAATGCATCCAAGAGCGTAGTGTGCCTGACATATATATACGAGATATAGTATTACCTTCTGGTAGTACTGATCGGGCTACTTCTTTGGCAATACCCTTATCAATAGCCCAATCATAAACATGCTTAGATCTTTCATTCAAATCTTTTTGGTATGTTTCCCATTGTTCAGCAATAATAAGATCTTCAGAACTATCTCCTATATCCACACTATTTTGTCTATTTTTAGTATCCTGCCAACGTGCTTCTCGTGTTTCAAATCCAAGCGACTCGGTAGGGTCAGCATATCTTTGACTAAATTCCTGGAATGAAAATGATCTATGCCTAAGAATTTGCCTTACAATATCTCTAGTACTCTCAATTTCAATACACACATGAACCATTTCAAATGGGCTCCAATGCTTATTCTTAATCAAATAATTAATGAGCTGGGGTGCAGTTGCTGTATTCATTTGGTTATTTGGATTAGAAATCCTAGCCGTATATGCTACAAATTCATCCGCTGTCATATCCATTTTTGGTTGGGTTAATCCAATCAAATTTACTTTCATATTATATCCTTTTCCATTTATCAAAGTTTAGTTGTGCTTTCAAACCAGAACATGCATTTTCTATTAGTGCTGTTTCCAATTCGGTTGAAATATAACCGCCCAATACCATATCATTAATATCTTTATGTGTATTAAAGTGGTCAAATAATGCTATCTGATAGCCATGATCAATTGCTTTTTGGATCTTATAGCATGTTTCTTTAGATCTAGGCTCATTATCATATACAATGATTGAGTTCTCATTGATATATATGTCATCAATAGAACCACCTGTCATGGCTATTGAGTTTGACATAAACATACTATCAATGGGTCCTTCCAAGACTATATGAGGTCTAGATCTATCACAGCGGTCTAAATTAAAGACTTTGGGTTCAGTCTCATTTAGAATGATTGTGATATATTTCAATTTAGATGGGCCCAGAGCTCTGCCCTGGAAGCCGATCAATTCTTTTTTGGTGTTATAGAATGGGATCAGGAGTCGTTCATCATCATTCTTGGTTGTCTCAAACTTATTCTTAATGATTGTATTAACATAAGCCTTAAATGTGGGTGTATAATGAAGCCTAGAAAACCATTCTTCTGGTACATGTCTATTCTTTAGATATACATATGCCACATGATCATGATCTAATTCTGATACTTTAGGGCACCCATCCAGTTGTTTCTTCTTAATAAAGACGGGTGGTTTGGTTTTAATTTTAGGTTGATTGAGTGGCTTGCCTTCAGACTTAAGGACTTCTTTGACATATTCATTATATAAAGTAGGGTCTACTTGCCGGATAAATTTCTTTATATCCATTGCCGCACCGCAGTTATGGCAATAGTATAACATCTTACCCTGTTTTTCGTAGAACCAGCCCCGTGCTTTATTCTCATTCTTAGCACTATCACCACAAAATGGACACCGGAATTGATACCGATGCTCATCTCGTTTAGCAAATTTATTTAATCTGGGACTGATAAGACCTATGTATTTCTTGTCTAACCAAAGCATAATTACACCAATTAATTAAGTATTGGTAGTAACTATAATACTATTAGTTAGCTTTGTAAATACTTAAAATATATAATTGATGAACTTTGATAATAAAAAGCCAATAACTATTCCCCCACCTGATACGGTGAAGATCCACTTTTCAATTTTACTGAATCTTGACAGATTTTCTTTATGCCAAGTTTCGCCTCGTTTTATGGCTCCTTCGAGTCCGGCGTTATATTCTTCTTTCATTTTATTGATTCTATCATGAATAATGTCAGAACTCTGTTTATTATTTTCTGCTATTTTTTCAACATTCTTTTCTTGGTTCTGTAAACGCTCATCATATACTGCTAAGAGTTTAGCCACGTTAGATGAAACCTCAGTTATTTTTTCGATAGATTTTTCTAATGATGATATTGTTTGAATCAATTGGTTATGCCTTTCTTCCATTACCTTTTGATTAACTTTTATATCTGTAATCTCGGATGACATTTACTCTTCTCTTTTTTTGTAATAAGACTTATATGCTTCTATAACAAGTTTCTGTTTCCAAATAAAGGCTCTAAGTTCAGCCAAATTTAGGCTAAGCCTCTCATAATCATCTACTGTTAAAGCAACCAATGCTGTATTGTCACCCAATAAAGTTATTTTATCCAAATATGTGTCATTAGTAATAATGTGCCAAGTTATATCACGTTGCACTATAGATTCTGTATTTTGTATAATCAAAGGTGGTCGTGTATATTCGATCGGTTTTTCAACTAACTTTGTAGTACCACATGACACTAATGCTAAACTAACCAATAATACTGCTACTGCTTTAATCATTACTCATACTCTTAATATAGTCAGGACAAATTGTATTACTATCATCATTCGTATTAAGTTCAGCACCTGTCATCAGTTCATTACATCTTAAAGCATCCTTTGTACCATTATTTATTCTTTTTTCAATCAAACCTGGTTTAGAAATAGCTAAAAAATTAAGATCTCGTTTATTACCAGATGTAGTTTGTTCAAATCTTTTTTGTAGAGACCTATATTCTTCCTTTGCGATTTCATATGTTTCAAGCACTTCTTCATTGAGACCTTGAATTTCTAATAAATCATCTTTATATGAATCAAGTTGAGCTTGATACTCAGAAATCACACTTTGATATGTAGCTTCACGTTGTTCCGCCGCATCAAGTTTCGCTAAAAGAAATTTAACATAAAAGAAGCCACTAGTTAGAAGGGCAATACCACCTAGAATAGCAACTCCTTTTATAAGGAGAGTATTAGGTATCATCTTTCTTATTCTTCTTCTTGTACTTTCGTTGAGCTTTTTTACTCACAACTGGTTTTATCCCCCTACTTTAGCAGCAAGGTCTTTATCTGCCTTACCCCATGTACCTGATGATTTAGTTACGAATGAATTAACTCTTGCAAGGCCCCACTGTTGTGGAGTAGTACCTGGTCTATGGCCAGTTCTCCAAGCTGCAATACCTCTATTATACACCTTTCTTAGAATAGCAAGAGGCATACCTGACTTATCTGCTTTCTTTTTCAGTGCAGTATCGGCCTTACCTTCATTAATATTATAATCTTCAAATGTAAGTAGAGCTTCTCCAAACATTTGCTTATATTTCTTAGTGTGTTTAGACAGTTTGGTTTTGGCAGTAGCATCGCCTGGGGCAGGTTTATATGCAGCTGGATTATCATCATCCATTTTAGCGCCCTTATTAAAATGTGCTTGCCTTTTATCTGAAGTGGACTTCTTTAATCCTTTGTGATATTGAGGGTTTCTTTTCTTATTCTTCTTCTTGTACTTTTGTTGAGCCTTTTTACTCACCACCGGTTCTTCAGCCCCTATAGCACTACCATCACCAACTACATTAGTAACTTCTTCAGTAAACTCTTTGAATGTTTTCATTAGATTTCTCTCAATATATTTGCTATATGATTATCTATTTCTATATCAGAGCTAAAAATGATTGAATCTTCGGTTTCTACACCGTTGATTCTTTCTGGCATATAATTTAAAAATACTAAGAAAGTCTTTAAATATGACTTATACTCAGAACACTTATAGAAAAGCAATTTAGTTGCAACCTCACTAGGAAACACATTATATAGTGTAATCAAATGATTCAAAATGAGCCGTTCTTTTAATACATTGTTATTCTTGTACCTAGAGAACAAGCGCAATAGGTACTTGAATTTATTCATATCATCATTAAATTCTTCTATGTCATAACACTGCGGGTTATCATAGTGTGCCGCGGCATACAACATATAAGTTGACTCATTAACTGTAACCATAATAAACTAAATTGTAAACTTAAGCGTCTGGGTATTCAGTATCGTCAGCCGTACCTGTTGTATTAGCAGCACCAGGTGTTGTATTGGCAAAGTCAGTAACATCAAGATAATCGCCGGCATCATTCTTGGAGAATGTTTTACCGCTCATTGCTACTAGAACTTCTTCCTGGACACGACCTGAACGACCACCTGTACCGGCTACTCGTCTAACCCAACCAGAATGTGTAGCAGAACCGGCTGCTACTTCTTGTGCATCAACACCGAAGACTTCAGTACCATATAGGTCCTGACCGGTATTCCCCTTGTCATCTGCTTGTGACTTAGGTGCGTCAGCATATTCGTCTGTATTACCCCATTGTGGCATTGTTTATTCCTTCTTGTTTAATCTCTAACTTTTTCGTTTTGTTTAATAAGTTTGTTGAACTGTTCAATTCCTTCTTTCGGATCAGAATTACCCCTAAGTTTCCATGGCACAAGGTCATTAACATAAATGTTATTGCTGTAGTCATAAGAACCAGAATTGCCAATTTTACCAAATCGTCCAGAATATTTATCAGTATTGTTATATACTTCTAAGTATAACAGATGACCATTAGGTCCCTTTTTAACAAATATTGTTCTATCACCAGATGAATTAAACTTAGAATAACCAGCCTTTTTAGGACCATCTGTTAGAATATATGAATGCACAGTAGAAATAGTATTCTCTCTACTCTTGTCCATTTCATCCCATTCTTTTTCATTTTTATCATTAATCTTAAGTTTGGCCGTTTCTATACCAGCGGACCGCTTGGCCTTCTTAGCAGAAAAAGCACGAGAAGGACGGCCTCGGCCCTTTTGCTTCATGCTTTCGCCTGATTTGTCGATATAGCTTCGAAGTGTCTTACGTGAGATTTCATCAATCTGTTCTACTTCTTCCATACGAGCAGGAACCTTAACGTCCTTTCCCTTCATTTTCTTATAGGCTGTATATACGCCTTTCTCGTGCTTTTGTCTAGTCATAACATCTTTCATGGGACCATATCTTGCTACTTTATCGGAATATGAAGCAAGTGTCTTACCGGAGATCTCATCGATCTGCTCGGCGTCTTCATCTATATTCTTAGAAATAGCTTTGCGGCGCTTGTGCAAATACTTGTCAGAATCATCTACATCACCATCATTATCGATGTCCTTGTCTTTACGATTCTTGAATTTCATCTTAAGAGCCTTAGGATCTACATCATCAAGTTCAACTTCTTCGTGCATGTGCTCTTTATTCTTTTGTCTATAAGCACGTACAGCATCATTTGCACCACGCTCAGATGCTTTACCAGGGCCTGATGTATATCCCTTGTGATAAGCAGCAGCTTCACCGGCAGCATGCTCATGTGATTTGTAAGCAACGCTAGCAAGATAAGAAGTCTTACCTTGTGGGTTTTTTAGGTGAGGACGGTAGCCCTTGTCATGAAACTTAGACTTTTCAGATGTTGCTATATAATAATTGGCTTCAGCAATTTCAATCTCTTCCTCTTCAAAAATATCGTTGTTCAGAGAATCGATGAACTCTTGCTCTTCCTTGGTTAGCTCGACTTCTTCACCAAAGGCAGGATTCTTCATAGGAGAACCCATCTTTTTCATATCTTTTATAGCTTTGTCATTATTTTTCTTGCGCTTCTTGAGATCTGTTTCAAGGTAATCGTTCTTTTCATTAATAGAAAAACCATGACTAGCAAGTTCTTGTTCTGCTCTAAGATCTGTATTTTGTTCCATAACACCCTTTGCAGCTTTAATTAAGCTATCAGGGATTGATTTATAGATATCAGACATATTGTCGTTCCTTTTTAGTTTTATTTATAATTATAGAATGTCCGACATTGCAATTTTTGTCGATCCTACTAGAACATAACCATCATCACTAATCTTAGTCACTTTACCTGTTTTGCTGTTACTACCAACTTTCCATGTCACTTCATCACCCACGGCAACTTCTGTGATATGGTCAACTTCTTCTCCAAGTTGTTTCATTCTTGCTTTAATTATTGGTCTAGCATCTTTTGTTCTGCTCTTTTCACTGGCCGCGGCAAGATCATCAAATAGTACATCATCACCAATATATTTGCTGATGGCTTTAATTGCTGTTTCGCCGTCCTTACCTAATGGAATAGGCTTCTTTAATAGTGCATTTAATTTTTGTTTATCGGCTGGGGTTTTTGGATATAACCACGTACCTTCATCAATCTGTTCAACTTCTTCATTCTTCATATACTTTAGAAACTTATCACCACCTCTAGTACCCCACTTTTTAGCAATACCCTTAAGTTGTTTATTTGAGTATTTACCGGCCGAGGCTTTAGCATGATCATCCGCATATTGCTTCCTTAATTTATGCTCACGGCCTTCTGAAATCTTAGGGTCGCATTTTGGGCAGTTAACATCTTTATGTCGGCGCCCACAACTTGAACACTTATACATTTCGTCAAGTTCAACTTCTTCTTTAACACCTGCACGTTTAACCGCCTGTTTAGCCTTAGACCTTTTAGAAGCAGCCAATTCCATTTGACGACGCATAGCTTGACGAGCCAATCTCTTAGCAATATTCTTTGTTTTAATCTTATTACCAAATTGATCAACGTGGTCGGTACGGGGACTATCACCACCCACGAAAGGTGATTCGCTTTCTTCCAAGCCTTCAAAATCTTCACTGATTACCTTCTTAAAGTTACTGTATGACTTAGAGGCACGGGCTTGAAGCTTTTCCTTATCCATTGGGCGTCTTGTATCACCAAAAATACGCATGAATTTATCAATATCTCTAGGATCAAGCTTCTTCTTTTCACCATTGGCAAAAACAACTGGATTACGACCGCGTAGTGATATATGCTTACGTAATTGAACAACAAAGTTCTTTACTGTTTCATCAGATGCTTCAGCTGAATCATTATCAATGTCAGCAGGATCAACCATCTTACGTGAACCCATTTGTCTACGAGCATCTCGTGCTGCCATTCTGCTTAGTCTACTCATTTCTTTTATTCCTTTTAGTTAACAACTACGCTAATTGGTCGACCTTGGTTATTGTATATAATGGTTTTATCGCCCTTCTTAACTGATACATTAGAAGGTGTATAACCCATTAATTGACCACCAACTATAGCAGCCATAATTCGTCCTGTTTCATTATAGATATATATATTATTACCCTTCTGGGTAACTGCCGCAATCATATCTTCCATTAAATATTGTCCAAACTTTTTCATTTATTTGCCCGTAATACTTTGTGATTCTTGTTCTACTACAAACTCACCATTAGGCCCAAAAGCCATCTTTTCTTTACTACGACCCCATGCCGTCAAACCAATAATAGCACCCATAGCACCGTGGAACAAACCACCAGATACAAGGGTAATTGGTTGCCATTGTACTAATGTATTTACACTCATATCTCCTTGAGCCATAATAAAGTATATAGGCAAGATGATAAAGTCAAATGCACAGATGGTCATGTAAAGCCATGCCATCCCTGGTCGCCATTTGTTATGAATCCATTTTTCGTTATTCGTCGTGGTACTCATAGTATGACTTTCCTTTTGCCAAATAAGAATTTACACGGTTAAATGCAAATTGCTTAGGGTTTAACTTATCAGCAACAGATTCATCATACAGATCAATACCATCATTATATACTTCAAACAACACTGCTTCATCTATGTTATGAATTTCAGCCTTACGTGCAATATTCTTTAGGTCACGTTCTGTAAATTCATAATTTTCCTTTTTAAGGTTTTGACGATAAGACTTAAGACGTTCGGCTTCAGCCTTTCTAACCTTAGGTAGGAGTCGTTTTGCAATTTTAGCAATAAGCTTTTGTTTACTTTCAATCCGCTTATCAAGCATAATCTTTTCAGCGGGTGATAGATTGTTGTAATTCTTACCGGCAGAGAATCTCTTACGGATAAGGTCACGAGCCTTACGTTGTGAACGAGTCTTAAGTTTAGCAGGGGGTGCCATTTTCTTTTTAGCAATCATACGACCCCGAGCTAATTTAGACTTAAGCCTACGAGCAAGTACCTTCCGCTTTTGACGTTGTTGGATAGTCAATACTTCATTGATTTCAACTTCTTCTTTGAAGCCTTTATTCAATATAATACCTTCATTTACCTTATTTTTACGTCGAGCAAGCTCACGTCGAGCAGCTTTTATTTGCATCCCAAACGCGGGTGACATTCCTTTTGAGTCAGAATCACCTCGTGCAACAAGTGCTTTTAGCTTATGAGTTGGTACGTTTTTCATTTCATATAGCTCAGCTTCTTCTCTACGCATCAAAGCCGCAAGTTTACCTAACTTATCCTTATCAGACTTAGATATGTTAGACTTTTTCTTATCATCTGCTCTCTTTTGAAGGGTTTTACCATAAGCATCAGTACTTTCTTTCCTCATTTTCTTTTTCTTCTCATCATTACGAGACGCCCAAACCGCTTTGCGCTGAGCATGAGATACATAACCTTCTGCTGATAACTTAGCAGCAATGGCCATTTGTCGGCGCTTTTTCATTGACTTACCCTTAAATTGTGGTGCATTCGAATCTTTAAAGTCATCGATATATTCACCCATTGATGCATCTTTATCAAGCTTTTCCATTACATATACTGGCTTACCAAAGTGCTTCTTTGCTGCTCTATGCGCTGAACTAAAATGTCCAGTGTGAATAAACGTTTGACCTGGCTGTGATTGACCATGACGGCTTGTAGTAAATGCCCAACGTCCATGTCCACTGGCTTTTTTACCATGCGTACGCATATATCGAGCATGTACATCATCCGATTCGCCTACTAAATTAGTATGCATGTCTGTTGATGCATCTTTATCAAGCTTTTCCGAAATCTTTTTGTATCGTGCCTGTGAATCTGCTCTACGCTTTGCATAAGCTTGCATTTTAGGATCTTCAGCTCTTTTCTTATTGAGAGCTTCGCGTTTCTTACCACCGGGTCCCCAATCACGAGCATGTTGATCTGCAGCCGCAATTGCCTTATCCCATGCATCACCTTCTTTAACAAGTTTCTTTAAGTCCTCGGCAATCTTTTTCTTTTGATTTTCATCAACCTGTTGGACTTCTTCGCTCATTTCGGTTGACATGTAGTCAGCTGCTGTCTGCATATAGTCATAGGCAAGAGTAATCTTTGACTGAACCCACTCAGGGAGATCGGTCTCGGGCTCGAGCATGTCATGTAGCTGCTTCGCGTGCATCATGACGCCTTTGAGTTGAGACATTACCATCTCACCTTCATAACCATATTCTTTTGGATCTTTGATTTTCTTTAGCACTTTTTTAGCCTCGTCAGATTTTCTTTGAACATCGGGTAATTGTTCTACAATCTTTTCCCAGCCCCTTGATTCGTTCATGCTTAGTCCCATCCCTTGTCTAATAGCTTTGTATAACTTTTCAGAGTCACCTTTTGATCTCTGGAGTTTGTGTGGTAAACCCTTCTTGAAACTAGTAAAATCATCAGCCTTAACAGCCGCACGCATCTTACTAGCACTCATGCCGGATACATCATCTGAATCCGGATCACGTTCGCCTGCACTTACAATAGAAATTTTATCGAAGTTGTATTCTTTACCATTATACTTGTTCAATAGAGCCTTAAATTCATTTACTCGATCAGAACCAGCAAGCATAGTTACCTGTCTAAAGCCTTTCTTTTCAAGCTCCTGTAAGATTTGAATAACATTACGGGAGTTGCTCGGCGTGACAAGTTTACCAAAGGCTTTCCTTAGGTATTTTGCTTTATTGATATATGATAATGGATTTTTTGATTTGTCTTGAGAATGTGAAAAATATAGCATGGGCACTGACTTAGTACTAGATGCTACTTTAAGTAGTTTCTCAACTAACTTTTCATGACCAATGGTAGGAGGATTAAAGCGCCCAAATGCAAATGCAACATTAAATTGTTTTGCTTCGTTAAGACCATCCTTTTCTTTTGGAGAAGTGTCAATTGGATCTGCCTTAGATCCGGTTAGGGTCTTGGCATTTTTTAATTTCTTTTTGGAAGATGAGGCTACGGAATCTTTATCAGACACGTCTAGAGTAGCGCTTTTAGTGGTTTTATTTGACATTCATTATTTCTCCGATAGGATTACCGTAGCCTTCTACCAATGCGGGTTTGCTCATAGCCTAACCGCAATGATATATTTATACAATTAATGAATTGATGATGTAGTCGAAGTCAACCCCTGTACTCGTGTATAATATTCTTTTGTAACGCCTAACCATTCAACAACTGGTCTGGCTAAAATAGCATCATTAGGCCAGAGACCTAACTCATATAACTTATCCCACATAATCCTAGCACCCTCTGGCTTAATAATATAAGCACTATTACCAGCCAAACCTTGAGCTACCTCTGGTCGATCTATGATCGGGCATGGAATACAACCATGTTCATCTGCTGGTGTTTCTTGTACTTTACCGTGGAAGACAGGAATAAGTCTAGTAGCATTATGGGGATCATTGATACCAATTGCTAAGTACTCTGATTCTAATGCGCCGGTTGGATCAAATTTTTGTGTAAATTCAGCATCATGTTCAAGTATAAGAATAGGTTCATTTGTATTCATACATTCTTCCCATAATAGGAAATGACTCAAGCCACATGCAATACGTCTTTGTGGGTTTGCTGTACCGTATGAGCGCATATGTACATTGATCTTATCATGTGTTTTACTACCTGACCATGGCCAAGTCC
>Ga0070745_1000586_pt1 | contig 21606 bp, 22 predicted proteins | sample VirMetDEL_Mar_4_FD_77438 | JGI IMG/M metagenome (GOLD analysis project Ga0070745, IMG submission 77438) | Aqueous microbial communities from the Delaware River and Bay under freshwater to marine salinity gradient to study organic matter... | ecosystem: Environmental > Aquatic > Marine > Coastal ...
AGGTATTTCAGTCGATGTACTCAAACGTCTCGGTGATGACTTATCAGGTAATATGAATGATGATGGAGAAGAGTAGCAGAATGACGTCTGTTTTACGTTTTATACTCGACATATATAAACATAGGCGTAGATGGCACGAATAAAAACGGGTGTAAATGAATAACTCTGTGTAGACTACGTGAGTGTAACTTAGATCAAATCAATTATATAATAATATATAAGGCAACAACAACACACCTTCACTAAGGAATATCAAATGAGCAACATCACAACTCACATCCAAAGCCACATCGACTCTCTATCTAGCAACGCTAATCTCATTCGCACTTTTACAATGAAAGATGGCGTTACTCTCAAAGACTTTTACGTTCAAAGTGTAGATAGAGCAGATCTTTCTGTTATCTGGGCTGAGTGTAGTCATGAAGATCCTATCGTTTTTATCCGCGAGGAGTTCCAAGAGGCCACTTCTTCTCTAGATAACATCCATTCTCTTCTATCTCTTATCTAAATCTCTTCTTTTTCGTTTTTTGAGAGTTTTTTCTCAAAGTTTTCACTTATCTCTCTCACTTCTATACTATACACCATATAGTATAGATATAGACATAATGATGAGCCCCCCACCCCCTATACTGTCTCTTTTCTAGTACCCTGAGCGCAGCGGCGCCATGCAGTTTACTCTTTTACATTTCAGTCTATACGTATTACGCTTTAGGCCCTAGCCCCCTCTAACGAAATCAGTAAAAACGACTACTGTGGCACTGCGAACGCTCGCCTAGTGACTTAGTTATCCCGAAGAAGTAAAATCAGTAAGTAGAAACCGACGTATAATAGTATAATCTGAAAGTATGAGATAAAAACGAAACCTCGATAGCCCCACCCTCAAAACAGAAGGGCCCCTATTTGTAAAAGTAAAAAAAAATTTTTGCACAATTTTGATAAATTTGAGTAAGTATAGATATAATATAGATATATAAGGAATGTGAAACACATTCCGTTACGATGAGGTTTCACCTCAACTAAATAACCAATCAATATAAACAAAAGAAAATAAGAAGTGTAAGACACTTCGTTACGATGAGGTAGAACCTCAACTAGGAGAGATTTATGACTAACAAATTCTGGAACAAGACAATCAATGCAAATACAATCGACGAACATGGTGATGAGCCATTTGTACATCCTTTCAGCGATCAGATCAAGGAAATGCTAAAGAGTTTCAATGTTTGGGTGTGGGGTGATTGGATTACTGATAATAAAGCATTTGACTTTGCCGATCCTAATGAAAGTGATTTAGAAGACGATATGCGTATGGGATTAGATTGGCGTTCACTTGCTCGTTGGGAAGAGGGAATGTGGGAAAACATTATGTCTCAAGTAGAAGACTTGGGTGATGATTGGCAAGTAGATGTAAAGATGGGTGAGTGTGATATGCCAATGCGTGTTGATAGTACAGAAATATGGCCTGTTGAAGCTTCGGTTGTTGAGTTTGTAAATATTATGCTCAATTCTATGGATGCTGCAGTTTACGGTGATAAAGTTTATTTGCGAAGTCTATTACACAATAACTTTCATTTAGGTTGTGATGACGAGCTCTTATCAATGCGTGAATGTGACCTAATGGAAGGTGCTGGTGCCTAATATGAGTACGAATATTGTTGCAAGCAACACTACGAAGTACGTTTCACGTACGAAACAATTCAAACTAATCTGTATGCGCACTATGTGTGACCAAAAAGTATTTTCAGTCTGGAAGAGCGAGTGTGATGTGAGAGGTACTCCTTGTCCTAAGTGTGGTTATGATGCTTCTATTGTGCGAGTGCCTATGAAATGTGATGAACATTTCAATCACGATGAGGTTTCACCTCAACTCGCGATCTCTCCTAACGGAGAGGATGATAATAATGAGGAGAGTAATAATGAGTGTTGATGCTTGGGTAGAATATTTTATTGGGAGAAGAAACTAATGGCAATATATATTCACAGATGTGATAATGAAGAATGCGAAATGGAAGCATTTGAAGATAAGCGTTGCATGAGCGAAAGTAATAAAGAAATACCTTGTCCCCTTTGTGAGGAGATTACTCAAAAGTGTATTACAACGCCAACGTTCGTTCTAAAAGGTGGAGGTTGGTTTAGAGACTCGTATGGCACAACAGATAGTAGAGGTCGACCAATGGGAAGTACTGTTGCTGCTTCTTCACTAGCTTCATCTACAGCAAGTAAATCTCATAAAAAATGAGTATTCCCAATCCTAAATGTGGTGAGTTGTGGGAAATAAATATGTGGGCACCTGAAGGCAATACGAAGTTTCCCGTATTAGTACTAAAAGAAACCTCACTATCAGAAGATCAGAAGTATAAAATGAATATTCAAAGAGCATATACCTGTATTCAGGATGGAAGGATAACTCAAGTCCCTGATTGGATGTTTCTAAATGCTCAATTGGTGAGTGGAAAGAAAATAAGCTCATGATTATATCTAGATATTACGAGATTTGTTCTGTTTTGTACTTTTGGGAATATATGATAAAACATAAAGAGCAGATAGCAGAAGAAAACAGAGAATAAAATATGAAACGATATTTAGTGTGGAACGTTGAAAGCAATAATGAAGAATTGTTTACTCATAGAAAGCTAATTGCTAGAAAATATCATAAATCACCTTCACATGATGTTTATGAGCTTAGTGGCAATGCTTCTTCAATAGACAATTTATATAATGAACTAGTAAATGTTCTATCAGATAGAAAAGATCCTCCTTGGGATAGAGTAAAGAGATATGTGCCAGTGCCTATTATTCGTAAGCGTACTGAGGAACATAATGAGAAAATAAGTAAAAAAATGTGTGGTAGAACCTTGACCGAAGAACATAAAACCAACATTTCAGATGCTATGAAGGGTAATATAAATCGTGGCTAAATTTTACCAAAATTAGTGTAAAATTTGTCTTGTCGATATATTATATTTATACACATTATGTCTGAACTTCCAGCGGATCCTTCTGCCTAAGTTATTTCGTAATATATTGATTGTTTCAATATTCTTAGGTTTTTCGCTTTGATGTTTTGTGTAGGTTTGAATATTCTTCTTCGATGTTTTGTGGGGCTACAACATAGAACTTCATCTTTTGGTAATCAAACTACTTCTATTTTTCTTGCTACGAAACTCGGCCTAAAAACCGGGTTTTTTAGTATCTACAGTTCGACAATTAGCGTTTGACAGGGCTCTTCTTTTTCCCAATATTCTTCGCCTTCGATCCACTTGTATGCACATATTTTATATTTCCATTCTTCTACGTAATAGCTAAAATATAATTTCAGATTTATACAATAAGGCCCACGACAATTTGAGTAGTCGTAATAATCTATTCTATCAATCCAGCCTCTCTCATCAAGTATACAATGCCTTATTCTGACTATTTTGTCTTCACCTTCAGCAGTAATACCTCTTTCTATTCCGCCAACTAAACCTCTTTGTGGACAGTATTCTTTCCACTTAGTCCTAAAATAGGCATTTAGTGTTTCCTGTTTTATCTCTGTGTCAATTATTTCACTACAACTATATAAACATATTAGTGCATAAATAAAAAAAACAGAGAACAAATAACGCATCATATAACTTTCGTGTAAATATTTTATCGTCGTGCTATGTAAAAAACTTATCATCGTGTTATGATAAAAACATAAAGGAGAATTTTTATGCAAAACATTGCTGACTACGTAAAATATTATACTCGTGAAGAACGAACAAAACATATCAATCTAAAATCACCCTGCATAAAGCCTGTTTACGGTAAATCTGGCTCTTGGGGTAATAAAGGCGAAGTAATAAAGACAAAAGCAGGACAAAAACAGAAGGCTCGTGTAGCATTGTCAGAATATCTTGGTCTTGTAGGAAAAACTGATAAATATAATCACTTATGTCATCTATGTCCCAATGATAGCGGAACTCTTGAAATATGTGTAAATCCTGAACATCTCTATTTTGGCACTGCTAGCGAAAATCAATTGGATATACCTGAAGAGGTGAGAAAAGAAACTCAACTCAAACGCTCACGAGCAGGAATAAAGTCTCAATTAGAAAAAGGAACACATGTTTCTCAGACTGAAGAAGGCATAAAGACATCTCGTAAAACTATGAAGAAAATACAAGACAAGCTTTTCTCTGAAGGTAAACATATCAATCAGTTAGGTAAGAGTGGTTTTCAAAGAAAAGAAACTTGCCCGCATTGTGGAAAAGAGGGAATGTTAGCAAATATGAGAAGATGGCATTTCGATAATTGCAAATCAATCGTCGTAGAAACCTAAAAATCTTTGAGCATAACTGTCATTCATGTCTATATCTTCATCAGGTCCTGAGTTGATGCCCATTTCAGATAAAACGTTTCTAACGATACTTTGATTAGCTTCAGGTTCTATATTTCTTCCAAAACTATCTAATACAGTATCTCCGACCGAAATCATGTAATTTGTTCTGTCTTTCTTCAGAGCAGCTAAACCATGAGATAAAGCGTCCAAGATATCGTCATGTTTATTTCGTGGGAAAGTAAATGCTTCTTCTATTAGTTTATCTATTACTAATTGACACTTATTATCTCCATAGGGAAGACGAATATATTCATTTTCAAAGAGAATAGCAATATTGTGTATTGAATTACGAAGAGCATTTTTTGCATTCATTTGCACGCCTTTTACAGGTAAAGATGTTCTTCTCAATTGATTTACATAAAGATTACCAAAAGAATTCTTTTCTACCCATATCTCTTTGACAAATCTTTCATATCTTTCGTATCTATTTATAATAGCATTCAATATCTCATTTTGTGTAATACCACGTTTATGAAATATATCCAATACATATATAATACCTTGTGGATCTCTAGCTAAAGTAATGCCTGCAGTGTAGTCTGTATCTTTTTGTTGTGCTTTTTTGCTATCTGATACTATAGATAAATCCCAAGACTGAATAACAATACATTTTTCTAAATCTAAACCGGGAGGAGGCGCGTCAAAAGTAAATGATGTTCTTTTAGAAGCCTCCATCCAAGACCTTTGTACAATAGCATCTTCTTCAGAAACAACTTCATTTTGCATCTCTCTAGCAAATAAGTGTGTTCCCATACTTCTTCTTTCCATAAGAAGATATTCTAAAGGTCTAAATTCTGGCCAGAGTACTTCATAATCACCGTGTATTTCTACTCCATCAAAGCTTTCTCTACCTTTGTTATCTATTTTTATTTTATATTCAAAACTTTCAGGCCATTTTATAATAGCATTATCTTGAATTATTTCAAAAGTAGGGTCTCCTAACATATGTGCATAAAGATCGTCTTCATGTTTTCTAGTACCAATTGTTAGAAGTATACCACCCTGATTGAGAATAGGCATTACAGTAGCACCTAACCATTCTCTAGTTTTTGCTCTTACACCTGCACTACCAACTGTCGTATCGTCTTCAAGGTCGTCTAAGACTATTATGTCCACATGCGCGCCCGTGATTTTACCACCAACACCGATAGCTTGTAGTGTAGGGTCAACAGAGTTTCCTAATCTATTGACATAAACTTCGTTACCTGTCCATTTAGAATTGCCGCCTTTGAAAGGTATCATATCACCTGTAGCCCAATCTTCTAAAACCTTTGGGCTATCCATAAATTGTTTTATAAGCCTTACACGTTTTTCCGCCTGACCTGCAGAAGCTGATATGAATAAAATAGATATATTTCTATTTAGACATATTTGTCTCAAACAAAAAGAAATAGCTAAAAGTGACTTCCCATGGGATCTTGGCGCGAGAACAAGCATTCTACTCTTATCGTTTTTTTCTTTTGCTTTATCATATGAGCTTTCTATTTTCTCTAACCAATTATTCCTATGTTTTGCTGACTGCATTGACAAATAGTACGAGTCAAAAAACCTAGGTGAAACAGCTGATAAAGCTCTTCTGCCTTCTGCCGAAGAAACGAGTTCGGTTATATTCATTATCTCTCCCTTTGTTATTTAGTCGCAGTCTCTATATAGTTTATCAGCCCAAGGAGCTACATCCCATTTTTTAGCTGATACATTGTGATGTCCTACAACAGAAAACTGTTTTACTTCTTCTAGATCGTAAACTTTATCATCAGGACAAACAGGTTTGTCATCTAACTCAAGTAATACTCTAAGAGCTAAGATAAATTCACGAGCAAATTCTGCTAGCTCTGGATCGATATCAACACATTCTTTAGGACCACGTCCTGTATTGTTTTCCATAACACTATATTCATAATGTTTTGATGTATGCTTCTTGTATTTAGTATCAGGATGCATACAAATATCCATACCAACAGATTGAGCATTCATTTTACCAGCGTGATAAGCAACCTGTGCAGTATCTAAACATTGCCATACTTCTAATTCATTATTATCAGTATTTCTTCCAATAAGAAAATGTGATGTTGTACAAGAAGTATTATCTACACTATAGAAAACTCTAAAACAATGATTATTATTTAGTCCTCCCCAATGAACAACGATATTATCAATAGGAGTTTTACGTGTATACCAGTTTTGTTTTCCATTGGGTAGAGTATCTAATGACATATTATGTCTAATAGTGCCACTAAAATCAATTGGTACAAGTTTACCTTTGTGTTGTATGACTGAAGAACAGTGAAGATCTTCAAATGCTTTCAAAGTATTAGGGCCACAGATGCCATCAGCTTTGCAGCCGGCTGCAGCTTGTATTTGTTTGACGTATTCTTTGTCTTTGTTTACAAATCTAAAAGCCATATTTTTTCTCCGTTTTTGCTTTATATACAAATATATATGTAAATAGGTATATTTGCTAAAGTAAAAAACTGGTTTATTCTATGAATTCTGTGATATCTTCGTAAGCAATATCTCCGCCCACCATCTGCTCAACGACCATTTCGTGAAAAAATTCTTGTGTAGATAAATATTCAGCACGTTCTTTTACTAGTTCATGTTTTTTAGGAAGTTGTAATAATTCACTAGTAACATTGAGAGCTATTTTATAAAAAGCCCTAATCATCATTTGCTTCACGCCACTTATAGTTTTTACTGGGAAATCTGGATCTTCTTCGTTTAGTATTTCACTAACTTCTCTAAATGTTCTTGCAACTATAGTTGACTCACCGCGTTCAATACCTCGATTATTGTAAGTTTTTCCTTTGTTACTCAAAAATATTCTCCTATTTTTCATTTTTGCTAAATAAATTGTATGTAATGTATATATTTATATTATAGAATGTTTTCTGAAACTGTATAACAGGAAGAGTATTTATTTTTATGTACGATACCCACGATTGTAATAGCTCAGTAGTAAAAAGTTATGAATATAATAATTACGCTAATGTATTACTAATCAAGTTTATGGATAACTCAATCTATCAGTACAGTTTTCTACCCGTTTCAGTATATAATAGATTTCTTATGTCTGAAAGTAAAGGTAGATTTATTCATAAAAATATGAAAGCATACCCATATATAAAAATTGCCGCACGTTCTAATGTTTAGAACTGCAAACTTATTCACGCTATTTTATTTCAAAATAAGAAAGGAAAATAAAAATGGCACAAGTCAAGGTACGTCGCTTTACTCTCGACGCAGGCGACAAAAACGCACAAAATGAACTAATTCTTACTCTAGATAGCTCTAATCTAGGTTTCAACCCAGTTCAGGTATATACAAAAGCACAAATTGCGTGTAATGCATACGATAATGCCGGCACCTTTACAGTAGAGTTTAGACCTGCTGGTGCTGATGCAGATTTCTTCATGCCTTTTACAACACAACAAGATGCAGGAAATGCAGGCGAAGACACAGTTATCATTGGACGAGATGTAGATCCTTTGTTTGACGCACTTCGTATTACATTCGCTGGCGTCGCTGCTGATGATGTTGAAGTTTATGTAGGATTTATCGCTGGATAACATAAGTCAAACAACTAAGAAAGGAATAAACTATGGCTATTTTGACGTCCATAAAGGACAAAGCTTCGGCAACAAGTGAAGGTCTTGTAAGACTTGCGAACGACACGGAAGCAACTACAGGTACTGCCACTGATGTCGCAATGACACCCGCTGCGGTAAAAGCTCAGATTGATGCCTTACTTGATGGCGCTCCTGCTGCACTCGATACACTAAATGAATTAGCAGCTGCTATCAATGATGATGCATCTTACTTTCAGACAATTCAAGCTCTAACAGATGACTTTGAAGACCGCATTTCAGACCTAGAAAATGGTATTGCAGTTCCACCTGGTACGCCTTCGCAACAGGAAGTTGATGATACTCAAGCAGGCGCAGGACTAAACGCCGATGGCTCTTATACAGCTGACAATACAACTAATTATATCTCTGCTGCTACATCACTAAAAAATGCTGACAAGCTGCTTGATGCGCAAATAAAAACAAACGCAGATGCAATTGCAGCGCTGGGAGCCGGTAATATTGCTAATCTACAAAACGAAGTAGATGCAATTGAAGCTTCTGTTGGTATTGGCACAGATGGTAGTTATACAGCTACTAGTGGAGCAAATTATACAGACAATGCAACATCAGTAAGAGGAGAAATCAGTGCTCTTGATGCTCAAATCAAGACAAACGCTGATGCTATCTCTTCTAATGATACTGATATTACTTCTCTACAAAGTCTTGCAGATGCGCATGAAAGCTCTATTGGATTAGATGCTGATGGTGGATATACCGCTACTAGTGGCGCTAATTATACTGACGGTGCTACTTCTGTTAGAGGTGAGATTAGTGCATTAGACACTCAAGTAAAAGCTAATGCAGATGCTATCGCTTCTAACGATACAGACATTACTGATCATGAAGGACGTATTACAACGCTTGAAGGTGCTGCAACAAACCAAGCAGAAGTAGATGCTATCGAGGCAAGTGTCGGTATCAACGCAGATGGTTCATATACTGCAACAAGTGGTGCAAACTATACTGATAATGCTACTTCTGTTAGAGGTGAGATTAGTGCTCTTGATACACAAATAAAGAGCAATGCAGATGACATTGCTACTAATTCAACAGCAATTGCAGGAAAAGCATCTTCAGCTTCTGTTACTGCTTTGGAAAGCTTAGCAGATACTCATGAGACTTCAATCGGTCTTAGTGCTGCAGGTGCTTACGTTAGTAGAAGTGGTTCTAATTATCTAGACAGCGCAACTTCAATCGTTTCAGAAATTGGTTTATTAGACGCACAAGCTAAGACTAATGCTACTGATATAACTAACATAAATACAACAATTCAGGATTTGACTAGCGAGGGCGACACAAACTCTGATGCAATCACAGCACTTCAGAACGAAGTCAATACTACTCAATCTGGAGCTGGACTTAGTGTTACAGGTGCTTATACAGCTCCCGGATCTTCAAACTATCTTGGAAGTGCTACATCGCTAAAAGATGCTGATAATAAGTTAGATGCTCAAATCAAGACAAACGCTGACAATATTGCCAGTAATGATACAGACATTGCAGATCACGAAACTCGTATCACAACGCTTGAAAATGCTAGTTCTAATCAAGCCGAAGTTGATGCTATTGAAGCTTCTGTGGGTATTGGTACAGACGGAAGTTATACTGCTCCAAGTGGCACCAACTATATTGATGCTGCTACTAGTGTTCGTAATGAAATTAGTCTTCTCGATACTCAACTAAAGAGTACTCAAGATGATTTAGATACAGCAGAAGCTGCTTTGGCTACTAAAGCATCACAAGCATTAGTAGATACACATGAAAATTCGATTGGTTTGAATACTGACGGTACATATTCAGCACATAGTGGAAGTAATTATCTTGATAGTTCAACATCTGTAAAGGATGCTTTAGGTGATTTAGATACTCAAATCAAGAGTAACTATGATGACATTCAGCAAGAAATCACAGATCGAGGAACAGCAATCACTTCTGTAAATGCAAGTATTTCTACACTACAGAGTGAAGTTGATGCAACTCAGACAGGGGCTGGCTTATCAACAGCTGGTGCATATGTAGCTAATGGCAGTGCGAATTATATCTCTGCTGCTACATCACTAAAAGATGCTGATAATAAACTTGATGCACAAATCAAGACTAATGCAGATAATATCTCTTCTAATGATGCAGATATTGCTACAAATGCTTCTGATATTTCAAGTCTAGAAACTTTGGCAGATACTCATGAAACTTCAATCGGATTATCAGCAGCAGGTGCTTATGTTTCTCGTAGTGGTACAAACTATATGGATGCTGCTACTACAGTTCGAGGTGAAAACACTTTACTTGATGCTCAAATCAAGACAAATGCTGATAACATCTCAACAAACTCAACAGCTATTGCAACTAAGGCTTCTCAAACTCTGGCAGATACTCATGAAGCTGCTATTGGTTTGAATGCTAATGGTTCATTTGTTTCTTACAGTGGAACAAATTATCTTGATGCAACAACCACAATTGCTGGTGCTATTGAAACTCTTGACACACAAATCAAAACACGCCAAGATAACATTGATAGTGAAGCAACTGCAAGAGCTTCTGCAGATACAACTCTTCAAGGAAAGATTGATACTGTTGAGGCAAGCGTTGGATTAGCAGCTGATGGTAGTTATACTGCTATTAGCGGTGCAAATTATGCAACTTCTAGTGCTAGTTTGAAAGCTGCAGTTGAACAGTTAGATACACAACTAAAGAGTACTCAAGATGATTTAGATAGTGCTGAAAGCATTCAATCATCAATAATAAGTTCTTCAGGTTTCCAGGCTGACGGTACTTTATCTGCTTATAGCTCAACAAACTATCTTACAGGAAGTCTCAAAGCTGCTCTTGAAGCTCTTGATGCACAAGTAAAGACAAATACTGATGATATTACTGGCCTTGGTGGCACAGATATCTCAAACCTTCAAAGTGAATTAGATGCTACACAAACTGGTGCTGGCTTAGGAACTGGTGGAGCTTATACTGCAAATGGTAGTGCAAACTATATTGCTTCTTCAACATCTCTCAAAGATGCTGATGATGATTTAGATAGTGCACTCAAAACAGAAGCAGATACTAGATCTTCTGCAGATACTGCACAAGTTGCTCGTTTAGTAACTCTAGAGCATCGCTGTGGTGGTATATTTATTGATGTTCCTGCTTCTTCAGGAGTAGAAATGGATGCAACTCTAAGTTCTTTCAGATCACACACTGGACCTTGGCAAGTAGATTTCTCAGCATTTAGAACTGGTGGCTTAGTTGATATTATCATGTATGGTGGCCAAGCTGCAACTAACTCATCACAGCACTTTATCCAAAAAAATGATGGAGACATTGTTTTCACAGGAAATATTGCTGCTGGTGCATCAATACTTGATGGCTAAGATACTCTAAATAACTCTGTTTTGAACTAAATAACAAATAGGTATATTTTATCATAAAAACAATAAAGTTCAAACAGAGTTCAAATACCTATTTGTTTCGACCTCTAAACTAGAAATAACTAAGTAACTAAATATAGATAACTAATAATACATAAATTATTATAGAAACTGATAATATAATCTACAAAAAATAATAAAAATAAAAAATATTGTAAACTTTCAGATGAAATAATATACTTATATAAGTAAGATATACTGAATATTATTGTTTTTTATATAAAATAGATACTTAGTAGATACTATAATACAAATCTAAATTAGAACTAGAATAACTAATAATACAATAAACTTCTAATTCTATAGCATCTAACTCCTAGTTTTTGAGATACTATAACTAGACAATTAGAAAAGCACATAAATAGAAAGGCAATGATTATGGCTTCACTCAGACCAGATACAGACGAGGGACACGACCTCGGATCGAGTTCAAAAAAATGGGGAACAGTTTACGCAAGTGACTTACGCCCAGCAACAATGACAACAACCGGCGATGTTACAGTCGGTGGAAATCTAACAGTTTCAGGAACTTCAACAACTCTTACAGTACAGACAGTTGAAGCTACAGATCCACTTATCAAACTAGCAAAAGACAATACATCTTCAGACAGTATTGACATTGGTTTTTATGGTGCTTTCAATGATGGCACACAAAGATATGCTGGTCTTGCTCGTGATGCTTCTGATGGAGAATTCTATCTTTTTGCAACTACTTCAGAGCCTACAACTACTATTGGTGATATGAGTGGAAGTTTGGCAACTCTACATGCTGCTTTTGATGGTGCACTTACTGGTGACGTTACTGGTAATGCTGACACTGCTTCTACTCTAGCGACAGCACGAACCATTAGCATTTCAGGAGATGTTGCAGGTTCTGTAAGTTTCAATGGATCTCAAAACGTTGATATTGCAGCTACTATTCAATCAGGTGCTGTTGATAACTCAATGCTTGCTAACAGTGGTGTTACAATTGGTGATGGAACAAACTCTGAAACACTTTCACTTGGTGGTGAGTTTGAAATCAAAGGTACTGCAAACGAAGTTGAAGTTGTATACAGCACAGCAAACAATGACTTTACTATTGGTCTACCTTCAACCATTAGTGGACTAACAAGCGTTTCATCTACAGGATTTACTGGTGCTCTTACTGGTAATGCTTCTACAGCTTCTACACTCCAAACAGCACGCACTCTTTCTATTAGTGGCGATGCTTCTGGTAGCGTTTCATTCAACGGTGGTGCAGACGCAGACATTGCTCTTACTATTGCAAACAGTGCTGTTGAAGATGGAATGCTTGCTCAAGATTACGTTCAAATTTCAGAAGTTGATGGCTCTTCTATCGAATGGGATGCCCTTGGTGGACACTTACAAGTAAAAGCATCAGGTATTACTAATGCAATGCTTGCTGGTAGCATCGCTAATGATAAACTTTCTAATAGCACAGTTAGCTATGGTGGAGTTCAGCTTTCATTAGGCGGAAGTGATGCTACTCCTGCATTTGACCTTTCAGATGCAACTAACTATCCTACAGCATCTTTGGTAGGCACAATTCAAAACGACCAACTTGCTGGAAGCATTGCGAATGCTAAGCTTGCAAATAGTTCTACAACCTTTAGTGATGGATCAAATACAACTGCTATTGCACTTGGTAGTCAACTTACTATCCAAGGAACCTCAAACGAGGTTGAAGTTGTAAATGCTGCTGGTGTATTTACTGTTGGACTTCCTTCAACAATCACTGCGTCTCTTAGTGGAAATGCTTCTACGGCAACAGCACTTCAGACTTCAAGAAACTTCTCAATCACGGGATCACAAGTTACTGCTGGAGCAATTGGATTTGATGGAAGTGGCAACGTTGCGTTGAGTGCTTCTATTACTGATGGAAGTGTTACTAATGCAAACCTTGCAAATGATGGATGGACACTATCACTCAATGGAACTGGTCAAGAGGATATCAACCTCGGTGATAGCCTAGACTTCAACGGAACAGCTTCACAGATCAGTATTGCTTATGACAGCGCAAACAATGATCTTACCTTTAGCTTGCCTTCAGAAATCAACGTTGATACTTCTGGAAATGCTGCAACTGCAACTGCTTTAGCTTCTTCACAGAACTTTAGCATTAGTAGTGGTCCAGTTACAGCTGCAGCAGTTAGCTTTGATGGAACTGGCGCAGTTGCTCTTACTTCTGCTATTGCAAGTGGTGCTATTACTAACGCGATGCTTGCTAACTCTTCTTTGACCTTTACGGATGGAACTAATTCTGAAGCACTAGCACTTGGAAGTACTGTAGAGTTTGGTGGTACTTCGAACGAGGTTGAAGTTGCATACACAGCAGCTTCTAATAAGTTTACTATCGGTCTACCATCTTCAGTAAATATCACTTCAAACCTTGACGTTGGTGGTAATGCTACAGTTTCTGGTGCATTGACAGTTACTGGCAACGTTACAGCTTCAGGACAGCTTACTGCTTCTGGTGCTAACATTTCATTCGCTGATAACCTCATCGAGTTTGGTGTAAATAACACTGCAGTTGAGGACATTGGATTTTATGGTCAAAGAGGTGATGGCTCGACGGGTCAAGGTTTTGCAGGCTTTGCATGGGATGAGTCTGTTGATGAGTGGGTACCATTTACTGCGACAAGTGGTAATGAGCCAACTGATACTGTAGGAACTCACTCTAAAGCTAAGATCCATGCATCTGAACTTGAGGCAGAAGGCGCAGTTATTGGTCAACTCCGTACAGAAGGTTCGGCTCCTTCTACTGCATCAGATACAGGTACTGCTGGTGATATTCGTTACGACTCTGCTTATATCTATGTTTGTGTAGACACAGATACTTGGAAGCGCGTAGCAATTACTGGTTGGTAATATTAGGTTATAGATTGACGCAGGTTTTACGGCCTGCTTGATATGTATGTTTATACGTATTTTTCGTATATGTAAAAACAGATCAAATGTAGATACCCTATTTGTAATAGGTGGCCACTTCGGTGGAATACAGGAGGCGGAGCCTGTAGAATGTCAGGAGACAAATTTGAATAAGCCACACATTTATAAAATTACCAACAATATCAGCAAAAAGTTTTATTATGGAGTACATAACGGATCGAATACTGATTATTATAAAGGCAGTGGTAAATTGCTGAAAAGGGCGTATGATAAACATGGTCCTAAAGCTTTTACTAAAGAAATACTTATGTGGTTTGATACAGAAGCTGAAGCTTATGAATATGAAGCAGTTATTGTAAATCAGAAATTAGTTGATAATCCTATGTGTTACAATATAAAACTTGGCGGCATTGGAGGTGGTTGGACACACTCTGATTGTAGCAAAGGTGGAAAAGCTTCAACAGAAAAAATGACACACGACTTTAGGGTCTCATGTGGAAAAAAATCAGCTCGTTCTCCTAGACATGTAAATAATCAAACAGTCATTTGTCCACATTGTGGAAAGGAAGGTAGCGTTCCTAATATGAAACGCTGGCACTTCGAGAAATGCAAAAAGAAACTATAATCTAAGAAACGAGTAGAAATGGACACTTCATTAGTATTATCAGCAGGGAGTATTTTGGGTGCTTTGACACTCTTTTATACATGGCATAAGGATAGTAAACAAACGACGAAAGAGATGACGCAACTTCATAGTAGAATTGACTCTCTAGAACAACGTATGGATAAAAATGATGATAATATTGATAAAATACTTGTTAGTATAAATGAAATCAAAGTTATTATTACTCGTATCGATACACAAGTTCAAGAATTGATGAAGAAATAAGGAGAGCACAATGGCAACTTGGTGGCAAAGACTATTCAGTAGAGACACAGAAAATTCTAATTTACTAACAGAAAGTGTTCAGCCTGAAACTGAGGTTATTACAAAAAGCGCACATATTTTAGACAACCTAGAAAAAGAAGCAAGATCTTTCGAAATAAATCCGCAAGATCACGCAAATTATTATCTAGCAGAAGCATATGATGGCAATGGTAAGAAATATTTCTTTGATGAGCATCGAAGAGATGAATTATCAATGTGGTCAATGAAAGAATTAGCTAAACATCATATTATTGCTTCTATTATCGGCGCTCGTGTAAACCAAGTTGCTGAATTTGCACAGTTTTCTAACGATGATGACCTGGGTTATAGAATAGTTATGAAAGACCCAGAAGCAGAAGTAACTGAAGACGACAAATTGAATATGCGTGCCCTCAACAACTTCTTACAGAATTGTGGCACAACTGTTCAAGATTACGAACTAACATTTGAAGCTTTCCTAAGACAGATTGTTAGAGATAGTCTCGTATATGATGCTTGCTGTTTTGAAATTATAAAAAATAGAAAAGGACAAGTAACTGGATTTATTCCTGTTGATGCAACTACTATTAGACGTGCTAAGATGTCTAAAGAAGAAGTAAAAAGAGGAAGAAAAGATCCATCAGGAACTAGATACTTACAGGTAATCAACCAAAAGGTTGTTGCTGAATATAAACAAGATGAATTATGTTTCGGTATTCGTAGGCCTAGAACAGATTTAGGTGCACGTGGATATGGTCATAGTGAGTTATATGAATTATATGGAACACTAAATAACTTATTCAATGCTGAAACTTATAATGGTGCACATTTTACTAACGGTATAAATGCTAATGGTATTATTGCTGTAAAGAGTAAAATGGACCCAAAGTTATTCCGTTCTTTCAGGCGTGAATTTTATCAAATGCTAAATGGTACAGCAAACGCTAAAAGAACACCACTTATTCAATTAGACCCAGAGGAAAATGAAGCAATCCAAAGTATCTCATTAGGTTCTTCTAATAGAGAAATGGAATATCAAAACTGGGTAAATTATCTAATCAAAGTTACATGTGCAGTTTATCAGATTGACCCTGCAGAAATTGGATTTGTTTTTGGTAATGAAATGCAAAGCTCAACAGTTTTTGCTGGCGATCCAACTTCACGTGTTCTTATGGGTAAAGAAAAAGGTTTGAGACCTCTTATTAGAAGTTTACAAACTTGGATAAATCGTTATATAATAGATCAGATAGATGATAGATACCAATTAGTTTTTGTTGGTTTCGACTCAGTTTCACCTATTGATAAAATGAAACTTGAAAAACATCGTATGGATTACCTAACACTAAACGAAATACGTGCACAACATGATTTAGAAGAGATAGATGATGGAAATATCATTGCTTCTGCATATTCAGCTCTAAAGGTTGCTATTCTACGTGGTCGACAAGGTATTGCACTCGCAGATGCTTATGGACGTCCTCAAGCTGAACTTGACCAAGTTATTCAAGAAGAGCATGAAAGAAAGCTTGAGCTCGAAGGATACGATCAGCCAGGATATGGTGATGTTCCTCCTCCTCCACACATGGTTGGTAAAAACGTAAAAGATGTAAAAGATGTTTTCTTAGATGCTCTATACAAAGAAGAATATTCACAAAAAGAGCTACAATTAGAGATTGATAAAGCTAAGAAAATAAAATTTGACTTTAGTTATTTAGATGATATTGATTGGAGTAAATTCTCTGATGATGACGCTGTTTTTGAAGTTCCTGATGAGCTAAAAGAAATAGCACAGAATATTCTAGATTTACGTGAGGAACATGGTGATGAAGTTAGAGGTGGAACACGTGTTGGCTGGGGCCGCGCTACACAACTCGCTAATGGTGAAAAACTATCACTAAATATTGTTGAGAGAATGTATTCTTTCTGGGTACGCCATAAAAAGAATGGTGGCGTAAAAGAAGAGTGGAAAGATACACCTTGGAAAGACAATGGTTGGACTGCACTCCAAATTTGGGCATCACACCCAGGTGGAATATGGGCAGAAAAATTATTGTATGAAGTAGACCAAAGAATGGAAAAAGAATAATGAAAAACCTAAAAGAATTAGACGACCAAATAATGCATTGGTACGATGTATTACACCTTCAGGCTGATAAAGTTTATAAGTCGAAATATTATCTATAGGCAATAATATGTTTACAGATATTCTAAAAGCAGCACGAGCTAAGCTCTCTGAAAAAGATAAAGAAGCTAGAGAAAAGGAAATGGATAGGAGAAAGAAAGATCCAAAACCTGACTATTCTCCACTTCCTGGTGATGACAAAGTAAAAACTAAGCCCAGTAAATATTCTAGAACTAAACTAGCTGAAGAAGTTAGAGAAGAAATGAAAAAGCCGGGCAAAGATGAATTTATCAGAGCAGCCTCTAAAGTTAGTGGTGTTTCTAGAAAAATTATCGAACAAGTTTGGGAACGTGGAGCTGGAGCTTGGGAAGGTAGTCATAGACCCGGTGCCACATCTGTTCAGTGGTCAAAAGCCAGAGTTTATTCGTTTCTTACTGGTGGTAAAACACAAAGAACAGCTGATAGGGATTTATGGGAAGAACATTTAGAAAACACCAAAAAATCATCTTCTGATTTTGTCGCTGTTATAAATGACAGTGATAGAGAATATATGGAAGAAGCTAAGCGTTATTATGACGATCTTAGACAAGAAATAGAAATATAAAATATCAGGGAGAGATATTATGTCATTTGTTGAATTGCTACAAAAAGCCAGAGATAAACACCATATAAAGCCAGAAAAAACTTTTGTTGAGAACTTGGTTGATATACCTATTGAGCAAGAAGTTCAAACAGAGACAAAACAGGAAACATCTGCGATATCAATTGGTGATGCTATTATAAAGATTAGTGCACAGTCTCTAAAATCTTATAAAAAAAGTAAACTAAAAGGCAATCCAACAGGCAAATCACGTAGAATTGCAAAAGCTATTGCAGCTAATAATGTACGTTTGAGCCAACTAAATAAAGCATTTGACATACAGAAACAGTATAATCCTCGAAGAGCTGACTGGCATGTTGTTGGCGGCTATGCTTTACAAGCACTTCGAAATAAACTCGAACAAGGTATGCCTCTTCATGAGGCGCTAAACAGCCAATTTGAAAGGAATATCGATGAGTAAACTGGAAGTTTTTGCGCATTGGCGCCCACTCGAAAAATCTAACATTATAATGTCTAAGGATGGTAAAACATATTTTATCAAAGGCATTGCATCAACAGAGCACGTCGATCAACACGACGAAATCATTCTTCAGGATGGCCTAGACTTTAGTTATGCACTAAAAAGTGGACACTTCAATTATGACCACAAGAATGACCCTAAATATATTCTAGGAGCACCACAAAAAATCTCTAAAGTTTCACATAACGGCAAAAAAGCAACTGAAATAGAAGGTATTTTGTATGCAGATAAACAAATCGTAAAAGATTTGATGGAAAATATTTCTGTAATGAAGAATACAAACAGCGGAAGAAACTTAGGTTTTAGTATTGAAGGTCAAGTATTAGCACGTGATAAAAGAAATCCACATATTGTTACTCGCGCAAAAGTACTAAATATCAGCCTAACACATACACCTGCAAATCCTGAGAGCACTGTTGCTTTAGTAAAAAACATATTAGCTAATAAGGAAACTGAAACTATGAATAAGAGTGATGAATACAATGACGTTCCTATGTCATTAGATAAATCTAAATTGCTAGCAGAATATTCAAGCAAGATGGTACAATTACTTTCTATGCTTCCAGAAGATGCAGATCTTCCTGAATGGTGCCAAGCAAAAATTATCAAAGCATGTGATTATATGCAAGCAGCATATCATTATCTAGATATTGAAATGAAAGAAGGACCTCTAGGTAAGGATGTAAATCCTGATTATTTAGAAAGTCTAGAAGAGGAAAGCGTTGTAGCACCACATAGTGTTGAGCCTCCTTCACAAACTAGAGATGATGATTATCGTACAGATGCAAATATGGATAAAGCTGTAAAAGACGATCTTATGGATTATGATAGATACAAGAGATTTGTTGATATGCTTTCTAAGATGTACGAGAAAATGTATATGAAACTAGAGAAAGATGAAGACGAGGAAGACGAAAGCATTGAGGATATGTTAGAGGATATTGTTGAAGAATATCCAGAACTAAAAGATCCAGAAGTAATGAGTATGTTACACGATATGCTTTCTAAGATGTATCACAAAATGTGTGATTACAAGAAAATGTCTGATATGTCTGCAATTCAGCCTCAAAGTTTAGAAGACGACGAGGAAATGGCTTCTGAAGATTATTCAATGAAGTCAATTGTATCTTCTTTACTAAAAGCTGGAATGAATGAAAAACTAGTAAAAAACTATATTCTACAGTTTTACAAAAAATAACACTAAAAAAGTAATACATAAATAAAGCTGATATGTCTCATAAAACACATAGATATATCAGTCTTTCCGACATCAAACTAAAAAAAGCACAGCTAAGTAAATAAATATTGTAAAAATATGATAGTTATATCATATACTTTTATTTAGTTTGCTAGAGAAACTTGGAGTTGTGTAGTACATTCTCCACAGTTTTATTCGTCATCAAATAAAAACTAATTTTTTATAGGAGAAAATAAAATGGAGAACGTAGACACAAACAAGGTCGAAGAAATTCTCGCCGATATCAAGAATAGTCTTGATAATGACGCAAAAGTAAGTGAGGAAATTGCTAAAAATGCTGATACCCTCATTTCTGCACAAGTTGCTAAGTTTGAAGAGTTTGCTAAAACTGTAGAAACTCTTTCAGCTAAACTTGATGCTATCAACGAAAGCATTGCAGCTCTTCAAATCCCTACCAAAGAGGAAATCGAAAAAGCTGTAAATGATAAAGCAGAAGAGATTGCTAAGTCCGTAGAAGAGAAAACTGAAGCTCTTTCAAAGAAAGTAGAAGAGCTTGAGAACGAGCCTATGCAAAAATCTGCTACTGTTGTTTACGAGGACGAAAATGTAGTAGAAGAGGTTGTTGAAGCTCCAGCTCCTACTCGTCAAGACCTCATCAATAAAGCACTAAACGAACTTCAAACAACTACTGATTACAACCGCAAAACCCAGCTTTTCAAAGCAGTTTCTCGTCTTGAGGCTGGTGTATCATTAGATAAAGTAACTTTCTAAGGAGATTATAAATATGTTACCACAAATCAATGAAAATATTACTGTCAATGAATTGACACGCCTCAACGACTCACTCCGTAAAAACAGCGAAGTTGGCTACCAAAGTGGTGTCGGCTCTTCTGTAGGTGGTGGTTCACTTGCACCTATCGTTCCTCAATCTATCGAGGGTACTCTTGCTTCTGCAGCAAACACCATGCGTGACCTTGCTCTTTGGCCTATGCTTCCTAAAGTTCAGGTTAGCAACACTCTCCACGAGTATGCAGTAATTCGCGACCACGGTGAGGATCTAGATCCATTCATCGCTGAAGGTGGCGGAGATAGTTCTTTCGGAGCATCTGCTTCACAATATGACCGCAAGTCAGTAAAGATCAAATATATGGCAGAGAAGCGCAGCGTTTCAGACGTTGCTACTCTCGTTGGTATCGTTGGACCTAACGCAGACGCTCTTGCAGAAGAGACCGAGCGCGGAACAATGAGCCTTCTTCGTAAAATGGAAGTTCAGCTTTTCCACGGTGACGAGGATGTAAATGGTCTAGCATTTGATGGTATCATGAAGCAAATCGAGCGTGGTGATAGTGGTGTTCGTAACCCATTCATCTTCGGTCGTGACTTCTCTGATAACCAAGAAGACCTAGCTGGCGCATCACTTACCGGTGCTAAACTTCACGAAGTACTCGGTGAGCTTTACTCAGCTCCTCGTTTCGGTAATCCTGATGCAATCTTTATGTCACCTAAGGCATACAGCAAGCTTATCGCTGATAGTGCACAAAACGGTCGTCATGATAGCATGGTTCTCGTAAATCAAGGTGATATGGGCGTTCACACTATTGGTGCTGGTCCTCGTATCCACATTATGGGACCTATGGGACCAGTTCCTGTTGTAGCAGCTCCATTTATTAGCCGTCGTCTTGCTCCGCCTTCGGATCAGTCTGCTAGCAATGCTGCAGCTTCTTCTCCTCTAGTAGCAGCAGCTGCTCCTTTCACCACCCAAGACGTTCGTACACAAGCACAGCATGCTGCAGCAGTTGCAGGTATCAATGCTAACCTTGTTACTGATAATGGTTGGGACGCAACTGGCGCTGGTACTGGACATGAGGGTGATTTCCGTTATGTCTTCGTTCCTGTAAACAAGATTGGCTACGGTGCTCCTATCATCTCTGCTGCTGTTGATGCACACAGTGATG
>Ga0070745_1000587_pt1 | contig 21598 bp, 16 predicted proteins | sample VirMetDEL_Mar_4_FD_77438 | JGI IMG/M metagenome (GOLD analysis project Ga0070745, IMG submission 77438) | Aqueous microbial communities from the Delaware River and Bay under freshwater to marine salinity gradient to study organic matter... | ecosystem: Environmental > Aquatic > Marine > Coastal ...
ATATTATTTAATGGAACTAACGTAAAAACAAATACAGCAACAAGTTCAAATCCAGCGACAGGTTTTATTGGAGACCCATATAAATATGATCATTACTATTTTACTTATGGTGGGCAATCAAATGGTTCTTTTATAAGTCAAGGAATGTCAGAGGCAGAATTAATTGCCCTTGAGTCATCCTATAAAACATTCATTAACAATATAACAGCTTAACAATGCAAATCATTAATTTAAATGCAGAGCAAAAAGCTCAAGTAGACACAGATGTAATAGTTGGGATTGAGAACTTCTCACCAGCGGGTACATTTAGGTACAACGTAGACAAACGTAAACACATCGAGAGTATCTTAGGTGATGTATCGGAGTATATCGTAGACCTTGACACTATCGTGATGTCAGATCCTGAATTAGATATTTAAAACTAATACAAATTAAATTTAATTAAATGAAAATCGAGAAAGAAGAACTTGATCTTATACTAGATCAACGAAATAAAATTGACACTATAGTTGGACAGATCGCAAACATCGAGTTGCAGAAATCACAACTAATTAATTCGTATTCAAATTTAATAGAAGAGTCTAATAATACACGCAAAGGACTAGAAGAAAAGTACGGTTCAATTAGTATTGATTTATCAGATGGATCATATACTGAATTGAATAATGAAAATAAATAGTATTATTAGAAAAATAAGTATTGGATCTGATTATAAAAACGATGCAATGCACTATTCTGTTGGTCAGCAAGTGTACGGTGGTCACGAAATTTGTAATATTCTATTTGATGAACAAGAAAATTCTTATAGTATATTTATAAAAAAAGATGACGACGTTTTGCCATGGAAAAAGTTTAACCATAACATGGCTATATCAATCGAATACGATTTGAATTATTAATGAATAGTCTGTACGATTTTATAGTAAAACCAATTGGTGAAAGGTATAACAATACTAAAAAACTAGCTGGTAAAGACTTTGTAACTAATACGCGTATAGAGTCATTTAGAAACATTAATAGACGCGCTGAGATCATTGCCACACCAAAAGCAATAGAAACTAATCTAGAGCTAGGAAATGAAGTTATAGTGCATCATAACGTGTTTAGAAGATTCTATGATGTTAGAGGTAACGAAAAAGACAGTAGAAGTTACATGTTTAACGGTATGTATGCTGTCTCTGAAGAGCAAATATATGCTTATAAAAATATTGATGGTGATTGGAAAACATATCAAGATTATTGTTTTGTTCAACCAATTAAAGCAGACGACAATACCACAAATGTTGAAAAGCCACTACATGGTATTTTAATGTATGGTAATAAGTCTTTAAATATTAACGAAGGTGATCTAGTTTGTTTTACACCTGACTCAGAGTTTGAGTTTGTTTTTGATGGCAAACTTTTATATTGTATGAAATCTAATAATATTGTTCTTTCTCATGGAAACAAAGGAAACACGCAAGAGTATAATCCAAGCTGGACGAGTGGCAGTTGATGAGTTAATTAAAGTAGCTAAAGAACCAATAGTAGACACCGATGAAGATGTATCTGCTGATAGACTTAAAAACGCTGCTGCTACAAAGAAGTTAGCAATATTTGATGCCTTTGAAATACTTAAACGTATCGAAGAAGAAAACTTAGCACTTGAAGGTAGTAAGCCAGAAGAAGAAAAGAAAGAAGCAGTATTTACTGGATTTGCAGAGAAAAGATCTAAAAAATAATGTACGAGCAATCGTTATATAAAATTATTCAACCTATTAAGCAAGCAAAACTTGATAGGTTAAATAGATATAAAAAATGGGAGTATGGTTATAATGATGAGCATGATATTGTCGTTATAAGCAAAACTGGTCAAATAGGTGATATATATGAAATACAAAATGTTAAAATAGCATTACCTAAAGAACCAAATAAAGTACACAGTAGATCGAATAAAAAAGAAGATCAATACTGGGAAAGACTTCCAAAACATAAAGATCTTGATAAAATAAAAAGCGTTTTTGATTGGAGAGATTATCCAGAAGAGTTCAAAGAAAAATATCATAGTTATATTAATGAAGAGTTTGAACGACGCGACGATGGTTTTTGGTTTAAGAACAATGGAATAAGTACATATATTACTGGTACACATTATATGTATTTGCAATGGACCAAAATTGATGTTGGTGAAGCTGAATTTAGAGAATCAAATAGATTGTTCTTTATATTTTGGGAAGCGTGTAAAGCTGATGATAGATCATATGGATTATGCTATTTAAAAAATAGACGATCTGGTTTTTCATTTATGGCTGCTTCTGAAATAGTTAATTTAGCTACTATTTCAAGTGATAGTAGATTTGGTATACTTTCTAAAACAGGACAAGATGCAAAAAAGCTTTTTACCGATAAAGTTGTTCCTATGTCATCCAATTATCCTTTCTTCTTCAAGCCTATACAGGATGGTATGGATCGACCAAAAACTGAATTATCATATAGAGTACCTGCATCTAAACTAACTAGAAGAAAAATTGAATCAAAAACCGAACAAGAAGAGCTTGAAGGTCTTGATACTACAATAGACTGGAAGAATACTGCAGATAACTCTTATGATGGTGAAAAACTAGTTTTATTAGTTCACGATGAATCTGGTAAATGGGAAAAACCAGAAAATATATTAAATAACTGGAGAGTAACTAAAACCACTATGAGACTTGGTGGTAGAATCGTTGGTAAGTGTATGATGGGTAGCACATCAAATGCTTTAGATAAAGGAGGAGAAAACTTTAAAAAATTATATTACGATTCAGATGTTACTAAAAGAGATAAAAACGGGCAGACAAAGTCTGGACTTTATAGTTTATTTATACCAATGGAGTGGAACTATGAAGGATTTATGGATAAGTATGGTATGCCAGTTTTTGACACACCAGAAAAACCAAGAATAGGTTTACATGGTGAAAAAATAAGATTAGGTATTATTGATTATTGGATTAATGAAGCAGAGGGTTTAAAAGATGATCAAGATGCACTAAATGAATTTTATCGGCAGTTTCCAAGAACAGAAGAACACGCGTTTAGGGATGAAGCAAAACAGTCGATATTTAATTTACAAAAAATCTACGAGCAAATAGATTACAATCAGGACCTTAGAAATACTAGTATATTAACAAGAGGTTCTTTTCATTGGGAAAATGGTATTCAAGATACTAAAGTTATCTTTGTACCAAACAATGATGGTAGATTTTTAATATCATGGGTACCGCCAAGTAATTTACAAAATAGGATTATAATTAAAAATGGAATAAAATATCCTGGTAATGAGCACGTTGGAGCATTTGGTTGTGACCCATATGATATATCTGGAACAGTAGATGGTAGAGGATCAAAAGGTTCTCTTCATGGTAAAACAAAATTTTCAATGGAAGATGCACCACCAGAGCACTTCTTTTTAGAATATATAGCTAGACCACAAACCGCTGAAATATTTTTTGAAGACGTATTAATGGCAATTGTTTTTTATGGTATGCCATTGCTTGCAGAAAATAATAAACCAAGACTTTTATATTATATCAAACGAAGAGGTTATAGAGGTTTTTCCATGAATAGACCAGACAAAGTTTATAATAAACTATCTATAACGGAAAGAGATATTGGTGGAATACCAAACTCTAGTGAAGATATAAAACAAGCCCACGCTGCTGCAATTGAGTCATATATTAATGAAGCAGTTGGTATTATAGGTGATGGAGAATATGGTGATATGTATTTTGATCGTACATTGCAAGAGTGGGCTAGATTTGATATAAATAGAAGAACTAAGTTTGATGCCACAATAAGTTCTGGTTTAGCTATTATGGCATGTAATAAAAACTTATATGCACCAGTAAATAAAGTTGTAAGAAAAAATATTAGCTTGGGTTTCAAGAGATATGATAACTCTGGTTCAATATCTAAAATTATAGATTAAATAGATTATAAATGAAGCTTAATACTAATCCTAAAAGTGCATTTCCAAGCCAAGTGGTCAGTGACGCTGAAAAGGCTAGCATGGATTATGGTTATCAAGTTGCTAGAGCAATCGAAGGCGAATGGTTTGGTCAAGGTAGACCAGGTAACCGCTTTATGACAAACTGGAGTAATTTTCATAACTTAAGATTATACGCAAGAGGAGAGCAGTCAATACAGAAATATAAAGATGAGCTTTCTATCAATGGCGATCTTTCATATTTAAATCTTGACTGGAGACCTGTTCCTGTTGTAGCAAAGTTTGTTGACATTATTGTCAATGGTATGTCTGAAAAAAGATATAAGATTAATGCTTACGCTCAAGATCCTGAATCAATAAAAAAGAGAACTAACTACGCTGCTAACCTCATGAGAGACATGATGGCTAGAAAAGAGTTAGAGATGATACAACAACAAACAGGTTTAAATTTATTTAAGTCACCATCAAACATCGATCTTCCAGAAACAAAAGAAGAGGTTGATCTACATATGCAATTATCATACAAGCCATCAATTGAAATTGCAGAAGAAGAATTAATAAGTAATACACTTGATCGTAATAAATTTGAATTAACACGAAGAAGATTAAACTACGATTTAACAGTACTTGGTATTGCTGCTGTAAAAACACAATGGACAAAAGCTAGTGGAGTTGAAATAAAGTATTGTGATCCTGCCAAAATGGTATGGTCATATACCGAAGATCCAAACTTTGATGATTTATATTATGTTGGAGAAGTAAAACTTATGCACATCTCCGAGGTTAAAAAGCAGTTTCCATATTTATCAGATGAAGATTTAATTGAGATACAAAACTATCAAGGTACTAATCAATACTTGATGGGTTGGCAAGAATATAGTGACGATGTTGTAGCTGTACTTTTCTTTGAATATAAAACATATTCTAATCAAGTATTTAAATTAAAGAAAGGTGGTTATGGTTTGGAAAAAGCTATTGAAAAAGACGACACGTTTAATCCACCAGAAAATGATACATTTAAAAGAGTATCAAGATCTATTGAAACACTTTATAGTGGTGCAAAAATTTTAGGTTATGAAAAAATGCTAGACTGGGGACTAGCAAAAAACATGACAAGACCTAAAGCTGATTTGACAAAGGTTAATATGAACTATGCAATGTCAGCACCAAGAATGTACAAAGGTCGTATTGATTCTACAGTAAATAGAATTACTGGCTTTGCTGATATGATCAATATTACAAATCTTAAAATTCAGCAGGTATTATCTAAAGTTGTCCCAGATGGTGTGTTCTTAGATGTAGACGGTTTAGCTGAAGTTGATCTCGGTAATGGAACAGCATATAGTCCACAAGAGGCACTTAATATGTATTTCCAAACTGGTAGTATAATTGGTAGATCATTAACACAAGATGGTGATCTCAATAGAGGTAAAGTACCAGTGCAAGAACTTCAATCTTCTAATGGTCAGGCTAAAATTGGTTCTTTAATTAATACATATCAATATTATTTACAATTAATTAGAGACGCAACTGGATTAAACGAAGCACGTGATGGTAGTATGCCGAAAGAAGACATGCTCGTAGGATTGCAGAAGTTAGCCGCTAACGCATCTAATGTTGCCACTAGACATATTATGCAGGCTAGTCTTTATTTGATCGCTAGAACGTGCGAGAATCTTTCGTTAAGAATATCTGATTCATTAGAATTTGCGTTAACTAAAAATGCACTTGAAAATGCAATATCTTCATATAATGTATCAACATTGGAAGAAATGAAAGATATTCATCTTCATGATTTTGGTATTTACTTACAATTAGAGCCAGAAGATGAAGACAAAGTACAATTGGAGCAAAATATACAAGTTGCACTTCAAACTGGAGGTATTGATCTTGAAGATGCTATTGACATTAGAGAAGTTCACAACATTAAGCTTGCTAATGAAATGCTAAAGCAAAAGCGTAAGAAAAAACTACAACGTGAACAGCAAACGCAGCAACAAAATATTCAAATGCAAGCTCAAGCAAACGCTCAGGCAAGTGAAAAAGCAGCTATGGCAGAAGTTCAAAAGCAACAAGCTCTTACTCAAGAAAAAGTTAATATTGAACAAGCTAAGTCACAATTTGAAATACAGCGCCTTAGAGAAGAGGCTAATATTAAAAGAGAGCTAATGCAAGTAGAGTTTGATTTTAATATGCAGTTGGCGCAAGTGCAAGCTAATTCTAAAATGAGTGTAGAGAATGCTAAAGAAGATAGAAAAGATAAGAGAACAAAACTTCAAGCAACTCAACAAAGTGAGTTAATTGATCAAAGAAAAAACAATACATTACCTAAAAACTTTGAGTCTTCAGGACAAGATACTTTAGGTGGTTTTGGTTTAGAGCAGTTTGAACCAAGATAATTTTTTTATTAACTAATTATATATTATATTATTATGTCAGATGTTAAATTAGATCTTCGTGAGTTTAAAGAAAAACAAGAAGATGATGTTATTAAAGTTGATTTACGAGAAAAACCTGTAAAAGAAGAAGAAGATGCCGTTCAAAAACAAAGCACAGAGGAAAGCGTGTTGGACAGCGCACAGCAAAGCGATCAAGGCGGGGAAGAAACCCAAGTGGAATTGCAAGAAGTGGGAGAAAGAAACGAAGAAGAAACTGAAAAAGTAAAACAGGAGGAAGAAGCTCCTATTATTATGGAGGTTCAAGATGAAGAAGAAAAACAAGAACCTCTACAAAAAGAAGTTGAAGAGCCTGTTGCACCACAAGTTAATCTTCCTGAAAACGTTGAAAAACTAGTTGACTTTATTAACGAGACTGGTGGAACAATTGAAGATTATGTACGGCTAAATGCAGATTACTCTAATGTAGATGAAAATACTTTACTTAGAGAATATTATAAAAATACTAAATCACATCTTGATTATGATGAAGTAAACTTTCTTATTGAAGAAAACTTTGCTTATGATGAAGATATTGATGATGACAGAGATGTCAAACGAAAAAAATTAGCGAAAAAAGAAGAAGTTGCTAAAGCGCGTAAATTTCTTGATAACTTGAAGGTCAAGTATTATGAAGAAATTAAAAGTAGACCAACTATGTCTAATGAGCAGAAAAAAGCAATGGAATTTTTTAATCGCTATAATCAACAAAAAGAAGAAAGTCTTAAGCGTAATGAAGGATTTAAAGAGCGTACTAAGAAATTTTTCACTGATGATTTCAAAGGTTTTGATTTCAATATTGGTGAAAAAAAATTTAGGTATGGTCTTAAAGATCCGTCAAGCGTTGCAGATGTTCAATCAGAAGTTAACAACGTATTGGGAAAGTTTCTCGATAATAACGGTTCTGTTAAAAACATGAGTGAATATCATAAGGCTTTGTATGCCGCATCAAATATAGATACGATTGTAAATCATTTTTACGAACAAGGTAAGGCAGACGCAGTTAAGGACATTGAGAAATCTTCTAAGAATATCTCAGATGAACCTGGCCGTAATTCTGCTGAAAATATTTTTGTAAATGGATTGAAAGTTAAAGCTATAAGTGGTGTGGACAGTTCTAAATTAAAAATAAAGCGTAAAGCTTAAACTTAAAAACTAAATTAAAATGGCACTTACACCTAATAATTATTCGTTGTTGCCAACTCAAAGCAAAACTTTGTCAACTACGAACTACATTGATTTTACTAGCGGAGCTGGTAACGACTTCTCTCAGCAATATCTCCCAGAGATTTATGAGGCTGAGGCTGAGCGTTATGGCAACCGCACCGTTTCTGGTTTCCTCCGTATGGTTGGAGCAGAAATGCCTATGACTTCTGATCAAGTTGTTTGGTCAGAACAAAACAGACTTCACATTGCATACCGCGATAGCGCTACTGCAAACCAAGAAGTTACTATGAATACAACCGCAGCACTTGGTATTATCACGCTTGGTACTGATCTTACTAATGTTATTAGAATTGGTAATACAGTTTTAATTGAGGATGCAACAACTAATGCAACGGCAAAAGCATATGTTACTAATGTTTCTGGTCAATCATTTAGCTGCTATAACTATGCTGGTACTTCTTGGACTGGTTTTGGTGGAACTACTGCTGATGACGTAAATGTATTTGTTTACGGATCTGAGTTTATTAAAGGATCTGGAGCAATGTCAGGATCAGTTTATCCTTCTTTTACTCAATACAGCAACAAGCCTATCATTATCAAGGATTTCTATGAAGTAACTGGTTCTGACGCTTCTCAAATTGGTTGGGTTGAAGTAACTGACGAGTCTGGAACCTCTGGATACCTTTGGTATCTTAAAGGTGAAGGAGAAGCAAGACTTCGCTATCAAGATTATCTTGAAATGGCTGTAGTTGAAGGCGAAACTGCTAACAACACTAACCTTGCAAGTATTAATATCGAAGGTACTGAAGGTCTTTTTGCTGCTGTTGAAAGTCGTGGTAATGTTATGTCTGGCTTTACAGCTGCATCTGGTCTTAATGATTTTGATGAGATTCTTCAACGTCTTGATAAAGAAGGTTCTATTGAAGAAAACATGCTTTTCCTAAATAGAAGCGTTGCACTTGATTTCGATGATATGCTAGCTGCTACTAACTCATATGGTTCACCTGGTGGTACATCTTACGGTGTGTTCGAAAACAGTGAGGATATGGCATTGAATCTTGGATTCTCTGGTTTCCGTAGAGGTTCTTATGATTTCTATAAGACTGATTGGAAATACTTGAACGATGCTTCAACTAGAGGTATGATTACAGACATCGAAGGAGTACTTGTTCCTGCTGGTACTTCAACTGTTTATGATCAAATGCTTGGTACTAACATTCGTCGTCCATTCTTACACGTACGTTATCGTGCTTCTGAGACTGATGATAGAAGAATCAAGACTTGGTTGACTGGATCAGTTGGTGGTGTTTACACTAGCGGAGATGACTTAATGCAAGTTAACTTCCTATCTGAGCGTTGCTTGGTAACTCAAGCTGCTAACAACTTCGTGTTGTTCAAGGCTTAATTATAAAAAACCTGGGATCACACTATGTGATCTCAGGTTTCTTTTTTATTTATTTAATTATATTATATTATGGAACAAAAGAAAACAGTTGCAGCCAAAAAACCAGCTGCAAAACAACCAACGCCAAAAGACGGTGTTATAATTCAAGAACCAGTAATTGCACCAAAAGTTATTACTGAACAACCTAAAAAAACTAATAATAAGTGGGAAATTAAAGATCGTACATATTATTTAGTTAATGGTAAATCTCCAATAAGTTATTCAATTCCAAGTAGACATACAAGAAAGAAACCACTTCTTTATTTTGATGAACAAATTAATGAGCAGAGAGAAATTAGATATGCGTCTAATCAAAAATCTCCATTTGTAGATGAACAAAAAGGAGAGGCAACTCTAGCTCACATTGTTTTTGAAAACGGATCGCTTAGCGTGCCGAAAGAAAATCAAGCATTGCAAAAACTTCTTTCATTATATCATCCTTTAAAAAATAAAGTATACGCAGAGTTTGATCCAGTGACTGAAGCAAATAACGAACTTGATTTTATAGAAATTGAATTTGAAGCCATGGCTGCTGCTAAGCAAATGGACATTGACATGGCAGAGGCTATATTAAGAGCTGAAATTGGATCTAAAGTATCAACAATGAGTTCATCTGAACTTAAACGAGATCTTTTCATTTTTGCAAAAAAGAATCCAGTTTTGTTTATGGATCTAGCAAGCGATGAAAATGTACATCTTAGAAATGTTGCTGTTAAAGCTACAGAAGCTGGTATTATTAAACTTTCTCCAGATCAAAGAACATTTACTTGGGGAAGTAATGATAGAAAACTAATTACTGTTCCGTTTGATGAGCATCCATATTCAGCGATGGCGTCATTCTTTAAGACAGATGAAGGCATGGAGATTTTCTCTAATATTGAGAAAAAACTTTCATAATATGTGATTATACTTTATAGTAGTTAAGCCATCTTTAAGGTGGCTTAGCTGCTATAAATAATAAATAAACTATGGCTATAAATGTTAATCAAGTCTATAAGACTGTACTATCAATATTAAATAAAGAGCAGAGAGGATATATTACACCTGATGAGTTTAACAAACTAGCCACTCAGGTTCAGCTAGAAATGTTTGAAAATTATTCAGACGACCTGAACCAACTTGTACGCGTACCACAAACAGATATGGATTATTCTGATCGCGTTATGAACGTCGATGAGAAGCTATCTGTTTTTAAAAGATTTGGAACTGGAACGTACGATAATTCTACAACACCAGCAACTCCATTTTTTACACTCCCAACGGATTTATATAGACTAGGCGCAGTTACATATACTGGATTAAACAGTAAGGTAGTTGAATTACAGCGTCAACAACGTAATGAGTTTTACAATATACAAAACTCTCCACTTACAGCATCAACATTAGATTTCCCTTCTTATTTGTATGAAAATGAAAGAATGTATGTTAGACCAACTAGCATAACAAGCAGCATATCAGTTGATTACTTAAAAAAGCCAGATGATGTACGTTGGGGCTATAGCTTAGGTAGTCTTGGTCAATATATATATGACTCAACAACTTATGGTGCTAATTTACTAAACACAGGAACAAGTACACTTACTAATTCAATTACAACAGCATTGGCTGGTGGATCCGCTGGTACATATACTTATCTACCGTATAGTGGTGGTAGTGGAACAGGTCTTGTTATGAATATAACAGCAACTAACGCAACAACGTGTACAATAGATGTAATAACAGCTGGAACTGGTTATGCTGTAGGAGATGTACTTACAATTGATAATGACGAAATTGGTGTTGGTAGTACTGGTCCAGTAATAACATTAACAGCTGCTAATTTCAATAATAATAGCACATATGGATCTACAGATGTTGAACTTCATGTTTCAGAGAGAGATGATTTCATTATTAATGTACTGAAATATTGTGGCGTTGTTATTAGAGACCCACAAGTAGTACAATTTGCAGCTAATGAAGCACAAAAAGACGAAGTAACTGAAAAAAGATAATAGAACATGGAAATTCCAGGAACTGGCTTAATTAACGAAACTAACGAAGAGTATTACATTGGTCAAAAAGTATTTGATGTACAAGTAAGCCAAACTGAATTTACTACCGCATTTAATACAGATCTCACCGATGGTATTGCTAATGAATATCCGCAAAACTATTATCTACAAACAAGTAGTGATAGCGGTGTTACATGGGTTACTGTTGCATCTGAAGTAAAAACTGGAACAACAAAAACTATTGTATCTGGAACAAACTCTGTACCAGTTGCGATCACTGGACCAATACTTGTAAGAGTTGCTTTATTTATTACAGCGGCTGAAGACAATTACGGTGGGTATGCTTTTATTAAACTAGGTGACATTATAAATAATTTTTTAGTTGCATATGTTGGCGCTGGAAAACTTGTGCCTAGCGTAAAAAGAACTGACGTTATATTTCACGCTAAAAGAGGTTTACAAGAATTTAGCTACGACACACTAAAGAGTGTTAAGTCACAAGAGTTTTCAATGCCAAGTAGCTTAAGCTTTCCACTTCCACAAGATTATGTGAACTATGTAAGAGTTTCTGCTATTGATAACTTAGGCGTACAACATATAGTTTATCCTGCAAATAATCTTACAGTTAATCCATATGAAAGTCCACAGCAAGATAGTGCTGGTGATTACGTACAAGATGATTACGGAAAAAATATACAAGAAACATCGGTAACAGAAACTAATTGGAAGGCAAACGATACAAACCAAATTACTGGTATATTTAATGCTAATCTAGCCACTCAAGGATATGATTGGTGGGGCTATGGATATGGATATGGAGTGGGTGGTTATGGTGGTTATTATGGTAGAAGATATGGTGCCCTGCCAGAATGGACACAACAAAATGGTTGGTTTACAATAAATGGTCGAACAAATAGTTGGAACTTTTCTAGCAACCTTTTAAACAACACAATTGTTGTTAAGTATGTATCAGATGGTTTGGCTTATGATATGGATACTAGAGTGCCTAAAATGGCTGAGGAGGCAATGTATGCACATATTTTACATGCGATCGTGTCAAATAGAGCTGGTCAACCGGAATATTTAGTAAGAAGATTAAAGCAAGAGAGATCTGCTAAGCTAAGAAACGCAAAGATTAGACTTCAAAACCTAAAGCAAGATGAAATTGCTCAAGTTATGAGAAATAAGTCTAAAATGATAAAACATTAATTTATGCCAGAAGTTAGAAATGTCTTCCTAAAAGGGAAGATGAATAAAGATGTTAATGGTAGATTACTAACTCAAGGAGAGTATATTGACGCTAGGAATATTTCTACAAACGATGACTTAAGTGGTAATTCCGGTTTAGCAGAAAATGTTAATGGTAATTCCTTGTTAACTAATTTTAATTTATCTGGTGAAAATTTAGAAATTATAGGTATCTGTATAGATACTTCAAAAAATAGAATTTTTGCATGTATTACCAATTGGAACGATACGTCGTCAGATGGTATATCAAATTTTGCAAGTAGCGGCTCTTCGCACTATATATGCATGTATGATAACGCAGAACAAGTTAGTTACATTCTTGTTTCTGGTAATTTTTTAAACTTTAGCAAGACTAGTCCAGTACTAAACATGCAGGTACTAGAAGATTTATTATTTATATCTGATAATAGAAATCAACCAAGAAAAATCAACGTTGAAACTGCTAAAGCAGATCCTTCTTATTACTTCAAAGAAGAGCACATATCCGTAGCTAAGTATTATCCATATCAACAAGCTAATGTAGCAAAGTTGTCTAGTAATGGAGAGTTACTTATAAATTCAGAGTTATTAATAACTAAAAACACAACTGGATTAACACCAACAACTGCTACTTATACTGGCGTTATTCCTTCATCTACTAGTGGCTCCGGTGTTGGTTCACAGTTTACAATAGAAGTAATTAGTGGTTCAGTTGTTGAAGCTAAAGTCTCTGCAGTTGGTTCTTCATTTGATATTGGTGATACAATTACTATTGACGGATCTTCTATAGGTGGTACTACTGTTATTAACGATGTTACATTAACCGTTTTAATGGAAAATATGAAACAAGATCCAACTATGAAGGATTGTGTTTCTGAAACATTACCAGCATCAACAACGGTAACAACTACGGGTGGTACATTATCTTTATCGCCTGGAGCTGGTGGAGTAGTAACTATACTTACACCTATTGATGCAAACTGGAAAGGATCAAGAATAACAACAAGTACAATAACTGTACAAAACAATGTTAATATACAACAAGCCTACACTGGTACAACTAGTTTACCATTAGTGAATAATGGAACTTCTCCTATTACCATAAGTTCAGGAACTACAATTACGGTTGGAGCAAATCCATATTATGACGTGGATTATAATGGAGATGAAGACTATTTGTCAGATAAGTTTGTACGTTTAAGTTATAGATTTAAATATGATGATGGTGAATATTCTATTATAGCTCCATTTACACAACACATATTTATTCCAAAACAAGATGGATATTTTTTAGACGAAAATTTTCCAGCAGATATTGAAGCCGATAATAGTGATGAAAATAGCGCTATAAAAAGTACAATCATTGCGTTTTTTGAAAACAAAGTAAACTGTGTTGAATTAGCAATAAATTTGCCGGAAGGAGTTGATACACCAGCAGATTTATATGAGCAACTTAAAGTTACAGATATTGATATTCTTTATAAAGAATCTGATCAGACATCAATTAAAGTTTTAGATACAATTACGCAATCACAGTTAGCGTTATCATCTACGCCTCACCAGTATATTTACGAATACAAAGCAAGTTCACCGATAAGGGTATTACCAAATAAAGAAATTACTAGAGCTTCAGATAAAGTACCAATTAGAGCAAAAGCTCAAGAAATATCTGGCAACAGGGTTATGTATGGAAATTATGTTGCAAGAAGTTCTAGACCACAAACATTAAACTATAATGTTTTAGCTGGTGAAAAAGATGATTTTGGAACTTTTAATTCTATTAATAAAACACAATATCCAAACCACTCTTTAAAGCAAAATAGATCATATAAAATTGGTGTTGTTCTTTGCGATAAGTTTGGTAGACAGTCTGATGTTATTACTTCTGAAAACTCTATAGTATATAATAATTATAGAACATCAACAACTGGTTTTTTAACATCTACAGATACTTGGCTTGGTGACTCACTTAAAATAATTTGGAACTCTGCTATCCCTAGTCAAATAGACGAACCTGGTTATGTCGGTTTATATAGCGATACAAATCCACTAGGTTGGTATAGTTACAAAGTTGTTGTTCAACAAAAAGAACAAGACTATTATAATGTATTTTTACCAACAATACTAAATAATTATCCATCTAGTCCTGCTTCAAATGACGAAGTATCACATATAACGTTATTTAGTGATAATATAAATAAAGTACCTAGAGATTTAAGAGAAGTTGGACCACAAGACATAGTATACTCTAGTTCTGTTGATTTGTATGGTAGAGTGCAAAATTCAATTTATAGTTCAAGCTCATCAACTAATATTCAGTTCTTTCCAGATTCAATACCAGACAAAGTTGTTAAAATTGGAATTAGAGATGACATAGGATTGGATACAGATGAAGATGGAGCTGCATATGATGAATCTCCATTTTATAGTATTCCTACTGGATTAACACCACCTGGTGGTGCTGAGTTAAAAGGCGCTAATCCATTTATTGGCCAAGTACTAACACAGAAGCAAATAGGTGCGACAGGTGGTGCTAGCGGTGGTAATGTTACGTATAAAAATGTGAGATTAAATGTATATGAAACTAAACCATTTTATTCTGAAATAGATATATTCTATGAAACAAGTACATCTGGTTTAATTTCAGATTTAAATACATTTATAAATAATAGTGCAAGTGAATTTACACCTATATCAATATCAGATTGGAACTTTATATTGGAAGAGGGTTTTTCAATTAATAGTTATGCTAATCCTGATTGGTTTGATGTTGTTAATTCAGAGGGCGTTAGTATAGCTTCAGCTAACTTAACTGGTACATTATTATCTGTTAGAAACGGTCCTGGTGGTGATGTTACCAATAAGTTTGTACTAGAACAAGATCCTGTAAGTTATAAATTTAAAATAAAAACTAATTCATATTTTATATATACATCTGGAAGTAATTACGTTGACAATTATCAATTTAACTTTAACTTCACCAATACTGTTTCTGGTGTTGATTATTCTAATAATATATTAATAGAATATCCAAATAGACTCGATAATTCTATACCTACATTCACAGGTGTTTCACCGTTTACCCCTGGTAATAAAAATGAATTTCCAACACCTGTTGGTCAGTGGCATAATATAATCTCTATGGATGGACAAAATGGTACTGCCGATCCGTCTATAAATAGTAAGAAAAATGGTTTAGTATGGACAATTGTTTCTGTACAATTTTATTGGGTTTATCAAGGTTTGTGGACTACATACCAATCTGGAACGGCAATAAGCGAATATCTTAGAATAGCCAATGATGCTGGTCAAACATATACTAACATTGCTGAAACACTACAATATGATGACTCGTTTGTTTGTGTTAATACAAATGCTACTGACCCAAGTGATTTTTATATTAATTATAATGATAGGACAGATACAGATTTTAGGGTTTATTTAAGATTAAGTGATGCTAGCGGTGGCTCTGGTTATCTTAGTACTCAGGCAAGAATAGACTTTACACTAAAAAGAACAAATTAATATGGCAATAACTAGAGAGATAACATATTTTAATTCTTTTGCCGTTAAAAAAGTTGTCGAGGACAATGGATCTAGTTTACCTGGTAAAGCAGTTTGGCCAAGTTTACCTTGGAACCCAAGCAGTTATCCCAGTTTTCCACTTAAAGCTGATCCAGCCCTTGTTGCTTATGATTGGTATATTGAAGAGTCTAGAATTAGAGGAGGTTATAATAATACTCAATTAGATCTAGGTGTTAGAGCATATATAACAGAAACTAATGATGAAGAGTTTATTGCTAATAGCGGAATAATATATTCTGGTATTTATAATTCTACAACTGGTTTTAACGAAACAAATGTGTTTTCAACAGGTGAGAATATTGAAAAACAATTAGATCCTAGGTATGGAGATATACAAAAACTATTTGCTTATGATACTAATTTAATAGTTTTTCAAAATGATAAAATAAATAGAGCATTAATAGATAAAGACGCACTGTACACGGCTTCTGGAAATTCAGCATTGACATCATCTGATAAAGTTATTGGTCAAATTACGCCATATAGTGGAGAATACGGTATTAGCGAAGATCCTCTTTCTTTTGCTTTTAAAGGTTATAGAATTTATTGCACAGATAGAGCGAGAGGTGCTGTATTAAGACTATCTAGAGATGGATTAACAGAAATCAGTGGTTACGGCATGAATGATTTCTTTAGAGATAAACTAGGTGCTATAACTAATGACCTTACTGTAAGTTCAGTTGAGCTCACATTAATAACTGGTAATGCTGCTGGAACAACAAGCGGCGTGTTTCCGACTAACTCTATAATTTTTGAAGATGGAGTTGACGACTTAAGTAGTTTAGAATATGGAATGTCTTCGTTATTTTCTATATACGGTAATCAAAACGTCATAGTAGAAGAAATGTTAAGTGTTGGTTCTTTAACTGGTAATCTTACAAGTAGTATAACTTTAAATAAAACCGGTTTATCTAACGGAGTTTATACTGGCGTTGTACCGACTTCTGATAGAAATTCATACGGTCAAACAACTGCAACTGGTGGCATTGATCCTAAATTAACTGTAGGAGTGTCTGGTGGAACGGTTACAAACGTTATTGTTACTAGCGGTAGTATATTGTATGCCGTTGGCGATGTTTTAACTATAAATGGTCTAGATATTGGTGGAGGTGCTTCTGACAATGTTAAAATAACATTAGTAGCATCGAACATAGATAATATTTCTACAACTCAAAAAAGAATAGTATTCAATAAAAAATTATCAAACTTTCTTGGAGGATTAGCAGTTCCACCTACTGGAACATCAACTTTTTATAAAAATATACAAGATAAAATTATTGGTGGTTTTGATAACTATTCTGATAAATATGTTTTATCTATTCAAGATTCAAGCGAAGACTCTTATGATACTTTAACATTTAATGACGACAATAATTCTTGGACTAGTTTTTGGGATTATAAACCGTTATTCATGGCGACGTTAAATAACATGTATTTTACATGTGTAAACGCAGAAGTATGGAAGCATTATGATACGACTCAAGGAAATAATTATAATAGCTTTTATGGATCTTTTTATCCGTCGTCTATAACATTTGCTTTTAATCCTTCAGTGCAGTCTTCTAAAGTATTTAAAACAATCGCTTATGAGGGAAGCAATGGTTGGAATATACAAAGCATTATTAGTGATATTGATGGTGTTCAAGCAAATGGTAACAGTTATAATGATTCGTCCGCTTTCATATATAGTTATGATGAAGGTTCATACGTGGAAAATGGAATTACTTATAGAGCTGGATTTAATAAGAAAGAAAATAAATATATGTGTAATATAATAAATAATAGTACAATAAGACCAGAAGAAGTTATCTTTGGTGATCAAATATCTGGTATTAAAGGTTATTATGTTACAGTTACTATACAAAATGATGATACAACAGACCCTGGTGGATTAAAAAGCTTGTTTTCAGTATCATCAGAATATGTTTTATCTGCAAATTAAAAATATATGGCAATTAATTGGTTACCACTATCAATGGACGCTACCAAACATGGCGTTCAAATATATCAAAGTAATAAGCGACAAAAAGAATATAATAAAAAGCAGGCAGACAACATGCTCAGGATTAATCAATTAAAAGCTAGTAGAGCTGAAATACCAGATTTGTCTGAACCAATACAGGATCTTAGCGGTACACTTTCTAATCCATATGCTAATTTATCTGTTGCGACAAAAGCTGCTGAGATACAGATGGAGCAATCTGATATTGCATTAGCAAATACGCTTGATACAATTAGAGCAACTGGTATGGGTGCTGGTGGTGCTACTGCACTTGCTCAAGCAGCATTGCAAAGTAAAAATGCAGTTGCAGCATCTATCGAAACTCAAGAAGCTAAAAACGCAGAATTAGCCGCTAAAGGTCAACAAGATCTTGAATTTTTACAAATGCAAGAAAAACAAAGAGTACAAGCAGCTGAGGTTGATGCGTTAACTTATTCATTCGAAGCGCAAGAAGCTAGAACAAATGCAGATCTTGATTTTGAAGCTGGTTTGCAGCAAAGATATGAGCAGATGGAATACGATGCTCGTCTACAAAAAGAACAACAAATAAATCAAGCAACTGCAGAAATAACAACTGGATTTAAAGAAGGTGATTATTTTAAATAATAGAATATTATGAGTTATAGAAATCCTGGTCAACTTGTAACTAAATATAATCCAACGGATGGTGTAATTAAACAAAATTCAGTTGAGAAGCCAAACTATAATGAAATAGCTAGAAAAAATGCTAAAGCTAATTTTGATATAGTTAGACAAAATGACATGAATGCGCAAAAAGCATTTGCAGATTATAGTAAAGTTGTAAAAGAAACACCTTATATAAACCAAGCTAGCGCAAATAGTATTCTTAGTGATTCAATTGATGAATATGCTGCCGCTAAATCAAGGCTTGAAACAGCAACTGGTTTTTATGAAAAAATAGATGAAGAAACTGGTGATGTTTTATATTCTTACGATAACGATCTTAAAATACTAGCTAATAATCAAGCATTTTTAAATGGGTTTTCACAAGATTTAAGTGCTATTAACTACATGACAGAGGAATTTGATAAATCTGGTGGTTTTGGCTCAGGCGAGGGACAGGTTGATGCAATGTTTACATCTCCATATTTTACATTATTAAAAAGCGTACAAGACCCATTCGCAGAAGGTGTAAATGTTGAATATATCAAAGAAAAAGATGCTAATGGCATACCATCTCTTGGTATTAAGCTATATGGATCTAGGGTTGCTGAAGTAAATAAAACCCTCGGTAATGAAGGGGATTCTTACGTTATAAAACCAGGTGAATTACAAAAGATATTAAATAATCAAGATGGTGATCCGTCCTTTGTAGGTTTATATTATAAAAACCATACAGCAATTGGCGATATTAAACAACAAACAGAATCTATTGGCATAATTGATCCAAAAACTGGATTAATATCAAAAGAATACATGGTTGATGGAGGTGTTACAACAAAAACAAATACGATAGGAGGATATACAGAACAAATATCTACTAGTGTTGTAAATAGAGATAAAGTAAATCAAACGTTTAATCCTATTATAAAAGCGCAGGTTGATAGTATTATGCGTAGAGGTGATACATCAACAGACGTTGCAATAAACCAATATGCTCAACAAGATGAAGATGGAAATTATTATTATAATCCAGTAACATGGGATGCGGTTAATAATAAATTCTCTATTGATAAACAAAATCCAGTAATTTTAGGTAAAGATTTTTTTGATAGAAACCTAACAGAAGAAAATCAAAAAACATTTGGGTATACACAAGAACAATATAATCACGTTGTAGAAATATTAAAATCAAATATTTATCAAGATCTTGGTTTTACTCAACAACCTCAACAAACAATTATACCAGGTACGCGAAAAAATATACCTACACCAACAAAACCAACTGAAGGTGAAATAAAAAGAAATAATGCAATAGAATTAACAGCAAAAGGCGTTAACTCTTTAAGTAAGCTAACTAGCAATGAATTAAAAGATATTAATAAAGTTCAAGCTGCATTATCTCCTATTGCTAATTTATTTGGAGGAGAAATACAGCTTATTGACGACAAAATAGTTTTAACAAACTTCTACAAAGAAGACTCTAAAGGTAATGTATCAATAAGCGATAAATCACAAGAAATAGATATATCTAATTTAACAGGGCTTGAAGCACAAAAGAAAGTAATGCAAGAACTATTAAACATTGGTTTTGATGTAAATGTTCTTGATTATAGTCAACAACAAATAGATAAACTTGTTGGTGGTTATAAATTCGATCCTTCTACTGTTTCTTCTGAAATTGATAATTTAATGAAAAAACTTGTAACAGCAGATGGTAAATTAAAAAGTGAAGCAGATGTAATAAGAATTATAAAAAATAAATATAAAGATATTAATATATCAGAACCGTTATGGAGTAAGGGTAATGACATCAAAATAGGTTCAACTATATTATCTGATGATGAAAAAACTTATACGCCTGATAAACTAAGAGAGGCATTAAATATTGAATTAGGTCAAACTCAAAAAGTTGAACCTGAAATGACGGATGAACAAAAGAAAGAAAAAGTAATTCAATTAATTGATCAATATTCTAAATAACAATGAACGAAGAACTAGAAGTAATTGTACAGCGCATGATAGACGCTGGTGAGTCAGAGGAGAATATCGGACTAGTTATTCAGGAAATTACATCGCGGGGAAAGCAAGAAGGTGTCGACACTGCGGCTGCGACTGCGGCACCAGGAAAACCTCAGCAGCCAGAAGAGCCTATAACTACATCAAAACAAGAATCTCCATTTTACTGGGCAACAGACGCTGAAGAAAAGCAAAGATCAGAATTAACTCTTCAACAACCAAAAGGTGGTTATGCAGGATCTGTGATTGCTGATATAAGTCAAAAAGAATATAACAAATTACTCGACGATAGATTATATAAAAGCGAGTATAAAAAAGAAGTATCAGAAGGAAATCGTTTTGTCGAAAAAGGTCAAGAGATAATTCCTGATTTACTAGTTATGCGGCATTATCCGGAAAAAAAAGCTTCCGTGTCTGCCCCAATGACTACTCTTGAGGCTGATAGGATTTTTCAAACAATAGATGCACTTACAATAGATGCCGCTAAAAACCCCACTAAATATGGTATTTTAACACAAGAACTTGGTATTGGTGTGTTTGAAAACATGACGGAAGAGAAGCAAAATAATCTTAGGGAAGATATATATAGAAAAACAGTTGAAAAAAGTGGTATTGATATAACTAAAGATTCTTTTTTAGATATATACCAAAAAAATCTACCAACTAATCTTAATAAAGCTGAAAGTCAAGTTGAAAATCAAAAGAGAGAGAGATTATATGACGTAGAAAATAGACCACCAGAGTATTTAGATAATACACTAAAAAGTATTAAATCTAAACTTCCAGAAAAAGAGCAATTTATACATGGTCTAAATGAGCAATTATTAAGTCTTCAAAAAAAATATAGTAATCTTTTACAAAGACGATCTCAAATGGATCCTACTGCTTTTGAACAAGAAAAAGCAAGATTAGAATCACTTTTCAAGCAAAATCAAGAAGCTCAAGAGCAGTTAAAAACTACTAGCACTTACAAGATGCTTGGTGCTTCAGGAGAAAAATTTAGACCAGTAATAGAAATTACAAATACTGAATCTTTATTGTTTATAGATGGTTATATGCAAAACCAGGTAAAAAATGAAGGTTTAAGAAAAAATATGATTGATCAAGCTAATTCTGCATATGAATCAGCTACGAGTTTATCAA
>Ga0070745_1000589_pt1 | contig 21546 bp, 31 predicted proteins | sample VirMetDEL_Mar_4_FD_77438 | JGI IMG/M metagenome (GOLD analysis project Ga0070745, IMG submission 77438) | Aqueous microbial communities from the Delaware River and Bay under freshwater to marine salinity gradient to study organic matter... | ecosystem: Environmental > Aquatic > Marine > Coastal ...
GAATCAACTTCAGGCGGGTTTAAGTTCCCGGATGCTACCACACAAACTAGCGCAGGAGTTTCTACAGGTAAAGCTATCGCAATGGCGATTGTTTTTGGTTAAGAGAAAAATAAAAGGATAATAATTTATGGCAAATCCAAATATTGTCAACGTGGCTACGATTAACGGTAATACCGCCGTTCAAGCTGTCGGCACGAGCGCGACGGCCATCGTCACAAATGCAGCGGCGTCCGGCAAAATCTACAAGGTCAACCTGCTCATCGTCTCGAATATCGACGGAACGAATAACGCAGACGTAACCGTTGACCTATTTCGATCGAGTACCGCTTATCATATCGCCAAGACGGTCGTGGTCCCGGCAGATGCCAGCCTAGATGTTTTGAGCAAGCCGCTGTACCTGCTGGAAGGCGACGCCCTCCGTCTAACCGCAAATGCAACTAGCGACCTTGAGGCTGTTTGCTCGTTCGAGGAAATTAGCTAATGAGCGAAAACGGCGGCATAATCGGCCCCGATAACACGCCGACCACTTCCGTGGCGTCTGGCATCTGGTCGCTCGACGAAGCTCAGGAAGCGCAAGGCAACGGTATATGGCCTGGTGTTGCGGTGCCTTACAACATTGCCGTTCTGTCTGTCGCTGGTGGCGGCGGCGGTGGCGGCACCAATGCTGCGGATTATTATGGCGGCGGCGGCGGCGCTGGTGGCCATCGGTATGTGACCTCTCATTCCATCAACACCGGGACCACTTACACGGTTACCGTTGGCGCAGGCGGCGCAGGCGGCGTTACCCGAGACCAAGGCGACAATGGCTCCGACAGTGTGTTCGACACCATCACGAGCGCCGGTGGCGGTGGGGGCGCTGCTGGGTCCGCAGGGGCCGGAGGCACAGCGGGCAGCGATGGTGGATCTGGCGGCGGCTCAACCGCTAACGGCAGCGTTGGATCTGGCAACACGCCATCAACGTCTCCTTCCCAAGGCAATAACGGAGGCTCCGGCACGGCCAGCCAATGGTATGGCGGCGGCGGCGGTGGTGGCGCTGGAGCGGTTGGAGGCGACGCTGCAACGTCCCCGATCACGACCGCTGGTCACGGTGGCGCGGGGTCGGCGAATAGCATCACGGGGTCATCCGTAACCAGGGCCGGTGGCGGCGGCGGGGGTATCGGTGGTGCGCATACCGGCGGGTCCGGTGGCACGGGCGGCGGCGGCGATGGCGGTGCTGGTGCTAACGGAACCGCTGGAACCGCCAACACAGGCGGCGGCGGTGGTGGAAGCGGCGGGAATAGTCTTGAGGGCGATTTTAACGGCGGCGCTGGCGGCTCGGGCGTCGTTATCTTGCGGATACTCACGAGCGACTATAGCGGCACGACGACCGGGAGCCCGACCGTCACGACAGACGGCTCATATACCGTGCTGCAATATAATTCGTCCGGGAGCTACACGGCATGAGCCATTTCGCGAAAATTGAGAACGATGTCGTCACCCAGGTCATCGTTGCTGAACAGGAGTTCGTCGACACGCAGCCCGGCGAGTGGGTCCAGACGAGCTACAACACGCGCGGCGGGGTGCATTACGCGCCCAACAGCGACACGCCGGATGGCGGCGTTGCCCTGCGAAAAAACTTCGCGGGCATCGGCTACACCTACGACCGTCAACGCGATGCTTTTATTCCGCCCCAGCCTTATCCGTCGTGGACGCTGGACGAGGCGTCGTGCCTCTGGGAGCCGCCGGTTCCGTATCCGAGCGATGGGCACAAATACACATGGGATGAGGCCGCACAGGCCTGGGCCGAGGCTGTGTAAGGTACGATACAATGGCCGCAATCAGCACCTCGATCCCCGCCCCAATCGGCGGGATCAACGCCATGTCGCCGCTCGACGCGATGGCCGCGACCGATGCGATCGAGCTAGAGAATTGGTTCCCGGAGACATCAAAGGTTTCCGTCCGCAAGGGGTTCGCCCAGCACGCGACCGGCGTCGGCTCTGGCGAGGTCGAGTCCGTCATGGTCCGACGCGGCACAACCGACAAGCTGCTCGCGGCCAGCGCCACGAACATCTACGACGCGACCTCGACTGGCGCGGCGTCTTCGTTGGTCGGCTCGAAGAATGGTGGGCGGTATCAGTCCGCCCAATTCGGCGGCTACCTTGTCATGGCCAATGGCCAAGATACGCCGATGACTTACGACGGGACATCGATCGCGGATGCCGCCTACACGCACGGCTCGCTGACTATCAGTACGATCAAGTACCTTCAAGGCTACAAAGGTCGATTGTATTTCGGCGCGGCGAACGACGCAAAATTCTACTACTTGCCGACCGGCAACGTGACCGGCGGGGCGCTGTCTGATTTTGATCTGTCCCAGGTCACGGAGCGCGGCGGGGTCCTGCGCGGCATTGGCGAATGGTCGCGTGACGGCGGCGACGGACTCGCTAGCGTCATCGTTTTCGTCATGTCGTCGGGCGAAATCGTGGTGTATAGCGGCGACGACCCGGCATCAAACTTCAGCAAGGTCGGCTCGTACTTCGCAGCGGAGCCCATCGGCGACCGCCCGCTTGTCAGCATCGGCGGCGATCTGGTTGTAATCACGCGGCAAGGATTCTTGCCGGTGTCGTTGCTGTTGCGCGGTGGCTCGGTCGAGGACGTGGACCGCACCGCCATCGGGAAAATCCGGCAAGCTGCGGTGGACGCGGCGACAGCCGGGGCGGCGTTTTTCGGCTGGTCCGGCGTTACGGACCCGAAAGACAACAAGCTGGTTATAAATGTGCCGGTCGCGGCGGGGACGACGTTTGACCAGTATGTCTACAACATCACCAGCGGCGCCTGGACCAAGTTCACGGGCATCCCGGCCCGCCAATGGGCCAGCCTGGGATCTGATCTGTACTTTGGTGGCGACGGCGGCAAGGTGTTCAAAATCACCGGCACGACGGACGACGGCGCAGCAATCTCGGTGAAGGCAAAACAGGCATTCACCTATTTCGGCGACCGGGCCAGCCGGAAGCGCATCACGTCAATCCGGCCAATAATACAATTGGACGGCTCGCAAGCCTTCAAGATCGCACTTGATAGCGATTTCGGCGATCGGACGATCACCGCCGCAAATCACACGATATCTGGGCTTTCGAGCGGGTCGGCGTGGGACACGGGCGCTTGGGACACCGCCGTGTGGGCGGGCACGCCAACGCCAAATACGCTTTGGCTCGGAACCCATAACATAGGCCGGAACTTTGCGATCCGCGTCGAGGCCGACACCACTGGCCAGAACATTAGCTGGCTGGCCACTGATTATCTCGGAGAACGAGGAGGAGTCCGCTAATGCCATGGAGCGCGGGAACTTTTAGCCGAACTGACGGCACCCGGACCGGCACGACGGTCTGGACTCAGGCCCGCGACGCGGGAGTCAACATTCTGGCTGCGGACCACGACACGCACGATCAGGACATTGCGACGGGCATCAACTCGACGCTCGCGAAAGATGGCTCAAATTCGCCGTCCGCCGATCTGCCGATGGGCACTTACAAGCACACTGGCGTTGGGGACGGGACGGCCCGCAACCATTACCTCGCAGTCGGCCAGTTCCAGGACGGGGCTGTAACATACGCCGCGACCGGCGGGTCGAGTAATGCGTACACCTTGACGCTCTCGCCCGCGATCACGGCTTATGTGACCGGGATGACGTTGCAGATCGAGCCGAACCACACGAACACTGGAGCGGCGACAATCGATGTCAATTCGGTTGGCGCGAAGTCCATCAAGGACGTGTACGGCGCGGCGCTGATCGGGAACGAGCTTCAGTCTGGCGGGATCTACACGATCTGCTACGACGGGACCGACTTCCTGCTGGTCAACACCGCGTCGCTGTTGAGAACGGTGACCATAAAAAAGGCGGCGGTCTCGATCACGCACAACACCTGGACGCAATGCGCGTTCGACGCGGGCGATGTCGTGACCGACCCGGCGGGGCTTGCCGACGCGGCAAACGAGAAGATCGTGCTGCCGACCAACAGCACTGCCGCCCTCGTGACGCTGGCGACTCAATACACATCGAGCGGAATCGATTCGATCGGCGTGACGGTTGGTTATTCGCCAGTGGCCAACACCCCAGGGACCGGCGGTGCGACGAATTTTGTCCAGCGGGCCAGCAACCACAATTCACTACCGGGTTCCGGGACAATTTTCCACACCGCCGTCTCGCACATTTTCACGGTGCCGAACCCCGGCTCGACCGACAACGGATCTTACGACGTGTACGGATCGGTCTATGTGGACATCACGGCGGGCAGTGGATCTGTCCCGATCGCCTGGGAACTTAGCGTCGCGGTATTGAGGTAAAAATGGCTGAAGCTCAAGTCAACTTGTCTTGGTCCCTGCCGTCGATCTCGACGGCGCTGGGCATTGAACACCAAACCACCGGGATCATCAGAAACAACATCTGGGTTGTCCCCGGCGTTGACCAACCGGCCCTGGACGCGGCCATCGCCGCGTATGACGACGGGGCCGAAAAGCTTGCCATCCAGTGGGCGATCGTCCGCGCCGACCGCAACCAGCGGCTGGCGGAATGCGACTGGACCCAGTTACCGGATTCGCCGCTCGCGGATGCCGAGAAATCCGCCTGGGCAACCTACCGCGCCGCCCTCCGGGATGTCCCGGCGCAGGGGGACCCGTATGCTATTGCTTGGCCGGTGGCCCCGTGATCGGAGTCGTCCCCGACGATACAGGCCTAGTGGCTGGCTGGGTCGCGGAACAGCTAGGATTTGATGGGGGCTTTGGCCCCCATTTTGCTGTGGGCATCCGGGATGACGAAACGCCGATCGCGGGCGTCGTTTATCACCACATGACAGCCCGCGACACGCAAGTGTCGATGGCGGCGACCTCGCCCCGCTGGGCGCGCAGGGGCACGATTGAATATCTCTTCCGCGTTCCCTTCGAGCATTTCGGCATGCGCCGCATGACGGCCATTACCGCTAAGAGAAATCGCCGTGCCCGCAAGCTGCTGGCTGGCCTGGGCTTCCGTGAGGAAGGCCGGGCGGAAAAGTATTTCGATGATTCGCGAAACGGCGACGCGATCATCTACGGAATCTTGTCTAGTAATTGCAGATGGATGAACGGCCATGGGTAAAGGACCCCGCGCGCCTGACCCCCAGGCGGTCGCGCAAGCTCAGTCGGAAGCGAATCGTCTTAATATATATGGCCCGTATGGTGCGCAGGTTTTCGGGTCTGTGAACGACGAGGGCCAGTTCGTGCCTCGCACTGGCGGCGACGCCGTTATGGTCAACGAGACGCCGTTCCAGGCGGCGCAGCGCGCTCAACAAGAAGCGTTGCTGCAGCAGCTTGGCAGCGTCGCGCAGCAACGAGCCGGTGCGATCTCCGGCGACCCGTTCACCTTGCCCGATGCGCCCGCGTACCAGGGAGCAATTGATCGCTCTGGCTTGCCGCAGGTGGCGGACTTTAGCGGCCAAGTCGCGCGCGGCCTCGACATGAGCGGCCTCGCGGGCATTCCGGGCGTCGATGATTTCGGCGCGGAGCGGCAGCGAGTTGAAGACGCGATCTACAATCGCCAGCGGCGTCTGTTGGACCCGGAATTTCAGCAGAGCCGGGAGCGGTTGGCGCAGGATCTCCAGAACCGGGGCATTCCGATTGGCTCAGAGGCCTACAATCGGGCCATCGATCGGCTCGACCGCAGCCAGGGGCAAGCCTTGGCGGATCTGACCGACCGCGCGGTGACCCTCGGCGGGCAGGAGCAATCTCGTCTATTCCAGCAAGCCATCGGCGCCCGTGGCCAGCAATTTGGCGAGCGGCAAGCCCAGGCGGGCTTTGGCAATCAGGCCTTGCAATTGGCCAATGCGCTGGCCGGTAGCGCCCGTGGGACCATGGCCTCGGAGATTCTCCAGGATCGCGAACTGAACAACGCGGCGCGAGCCAATGCGATCCAGGAAAGCCTGTTGCAGCGCAACCAACAGACGAACGAACTGGCACAGCTTCTCGGGGCTGTCCCCGGGCAGCCGCTGCCGCAGATGCAGTCTGGCATCTCACCGATCGATATCACCGGGCCAATGTATCAGCAGTATCAAGCCGATGTCGGCAACTATCAAGCCAACCTCGGCGGGCTGTACGGCCTCGGTCAACTCGGCGTTCTGAAAGCTTTGGGAGCGTTCTAACATGGCGATGCAAGGAGCCCGTGCGGGCGATCTGTTCCGGCTGCAACTGGCGCGGTCCCTCGCGCCACAGGGCAACCCGACCACGCCGTTGGCGGCGTTGGGGAATCTTGGCCGTCTAGCGGCTTCGCTCTACATGCAGCAGAATGTCGCGAAAGGCATTGAGGACCGGCGGACTGCGGCTGATAGAGCCGCCCTCGCCGCGTTGCAGGGTACGAGACAGCCGATCTACGCCACGCGGCCAACCGTTGGTGACGTGGATCTCAGCCCGCCGTCGCCGGGCATCCCGACCGCGCAGATCGGAGAACGAGTTGGGCCAGATCGGGCCGCGTTGATTTCCATCCTTTCCAACCCGAATGTTTCTGAAAACATCAGCAAATTGGCGGGGACACTGTTCGCGGAGCAAACCAGCGCGGACCAAGCAGCGGCGGACCGCGATTTCAGAAGAGAAATGCAAGAAACTAGCCTATCGGCGATGAGAGAAAAGAGCAGAGCGGCCCTCAATCTCCAAGAACGCCTCGCCATGGCCGAACTGACGTTCAAGGCAGACCAGGGGGCCTTAGCGCGAGCGTCCCAAGAAGACATAGCTGAACTTAACCGAGAAGCGCAAATATCGATCGCCCAAGGCGCAGACGCGCGAAGCATTCAAGTGGCGCTCATCAACTCAGCGCGCGCCCAAAACAAGACCCCGAATTTGGTTCGGTACGCGGAACGCTTATTCCCAGGCGATAAGGTGGCACAGGATGCCTTTATTTACAGGCAGTTGAACATTACCGATCGGGGGGTGAACAGGGAGGCTGCTTCTTTTCTCCCGGCTAACACCCCCGCGCCTACTACCCCCGCGCCTACTACCCCCGCGCCTACTACCCCCGCGCCTACTTTCGCGCCTGACAGAAGCTCAGCCACAGACGCGACTGGATATGTTGATAGCGCAGTGGGGCTTGTTGAGAGCGGCCTTAATAAAGCCATTGGCAGACCGGCTCCGAGAAAGCGTATGGCGGAACGGATTGGAATCCTTCGACAAAGAACTCTTCGACAGAACGTAACAGGGAGAAATGGAAGGCCAAGCAATTTTTCAGAGAAAAGCCAGTTGAAGGAGTTGCCCGACGTAGGGTTTAACACCTCCGACGATGAATATTTAGGCAGGCTTGAGGATGTAATTACTAGCCTTGACCGGGAATTAGATTCTCTCTTTTCTATGGCACGCGACCCTGTTGTGCCTGCTGAGACGCGGTCAAACGCCGCCCGCGACTTTGAGGAGCTTACAAAGCTCCGGAACGATTGGCTCGCGACCATCGGGGCCACCTCTGACGTAGCCCCCCCCGACGACGTCGACCCAGATGTCATGCGCAAGGCCATGGAGACGATTTTTCGGTTTGAGCAGGGGGCAAACCAATGACGCTAACCCCTGAAGAAGCCAATACCCGGAAACGCGCCGCTGAGTATCTCGCGGCGAACCCGACCAGCCCGGACCCCAACGTCGTTGCATTATTCAAAACTCTTGAGTCCAAACGGCGGCAAGCCCCTGGACCTTCGCGAAAATCTTTCGCCGACCGCGCAACCGCGACTTTAGGAGAGTACAATCAAGTTATCGGGGCGACGGCGCTGGCAGAAAATTTCATCGACCCCGCGCTCGGCGCCCTTGGGGTTGACCCAATTGCCCCGCGCCTTACCAGCCCTGCTATTGCGGAAGACCCCCGATTCCGCCCGGAAAGAGCGGCGGGTCAGACGTTGGCGGTGGGGACTGCGGCAATGTTTCCCCAAGCCGCAGCCGCCAGGGTTGTCGCCAGTGCCCCGACTACGCTTCAAGCTCAAGGCGTGACCGCTGAAATTGCCAAGAGAATGGCCGCTGCGCCGATCGTCGCCCCAGTAGGGGAAGCCGCAGCCCTCGGCGGGAGCGCATTAGGGGCCGGGTATGCGGAAGGCGATTACTCTGGGAGCCCCGGCGCCCGCTTTGTTTTTGAAACCGCCGGGGCGCTTGCCCCTGGCGTTTTCGCTGGGAGAATCCGCGCATTAGGGGACGCGCTAAACCTTGCCCGGAAGAATCTTCAAACGTATTTGCCCGGCGGGGCCCAAAAAACGGCCATCGCGGCACTTGGCAAAGTGCTATCCCAATACGGCGAAGACCCGCAGACCGTGATCAATAAATTGAGGAGTTCAAACAACCCACGGCGCACGGCGGGGCAAATTTCGGGGTCGCGGGCGCTGCTTGACCTTGAGGCTGAACTGATCAGAACGTCCCCGAAATTTGGGCGCGATGTCGCAAATCGATCACGGCAAGAGATCGCCGACCTTAACGCCGCTATTGAAGCCGCGCGAAAAACAGGAGATCCTGGGCTTATTGCCAAAGCCGCCGAAATCCGCCTTGAGCACTTCAATGACTTGATTGACCGCCGCGCGCAACGGCTGGAATCTCAACTAACGGCAATGTCGGCGAGGATGTCGGGCAGCGCGGCGGATCGGCAAAAATTTTCTCAGAACGCGCGGGGCATAATAGAGGCGGCGCGCAAGCAAGCCAAAGGGGACGAGAATATCCTTTGGGGCCGGGTTGACAAAAACATTCGCGCCGACGCCGCCCCGCTGTTTTCGGAAGTTAAAGCCGTCCGCGATCAATATCTGCTCCCCCCAGAAGACCCCGCGTCAAAAACAATGATGGACGCGGTCAAAATCATCGAGGACAGAGGGCGCGACACCGTGGTTTTAAGCCCAATCCGGGACGCAGACGGCAATCAGATAAAGATTGTTGTCCCCGGCCAGAACCCCACGGTCGATGAGTTGCAAAAATTCTATTCTCGGATGCGGGCGGCACAACGTGACGCAAGCGCGGGGTTCAAGCCGGACTCGCAGGGCGCGGCCATCTACGGGCGGTTGGCCAATGCGGCCATGACCGCCATCGAACAATCCCCCGCCGGGGCCGATAATGCGGTGCGAGACGCGGTTAATTTCACCCGCCTTTTGCATGATAGGTTTAGCCGTGGGGTGATCGGAGAAGTCCGGGCGCGCGGGGCGCTTGGCCCCCGCGTAAGCCCAGGAGAAACATTGGAGACAGTCATTACCGGAAACCCCGTTGCGCGCGGGGAAGCCGCGCAGGGCTTAATTGAAGGAGTGGCGCCGATCCCAGGCGGCGTGTCCCCCTTGGGGGTGGAGCGCCCGGCGGCAATGGCGGGAGAGCTTGAGGATTTTATCTTAAATCTTGCAGCCACCACCCGCCGCCCGGACGGCACGGTTGACCCCAATGCATTAAGGAAATTTGCCGCCCAGAATGAATTGACGCTCGACCAAACCCCCGGGGCAAGAGCGATAATCCAATCAAGCGCCGCAGCCCAAGACGCCATTAATAATTTCTCTTCGCGAGTGGGGGAATTGGACTTGGGGAAAACGACGGTCGCAAGACTTATTGGCGCGGAAAACCCGGTTTCTATTTTCTCCGCTGCTTTGCGCGGCGATCGGCCAATAACCGACTTGAACCTATTGCTGTCTACAGCCCGCAGGGGCGGGCCAGAAGCCCGGATTGCCTCTGGGAAGCTCGCCCTTGAAGCACTGGCGTCTAAAGCAGAAACCGGAGCAGCCATGAGGGCCAGCTTGGACGCCCCGATTTCCCCAAGGGGGCCGCGCATGCTTGACTTCCTCGTGGCGCGGGGCGCGATGGGAAAGCGACACGCGGAAAATTACAAGCGGCTTGTCGATGATCTCTCTGATTTTGAATCGGTGGCGACGATCACATCAGATGTCCCCGTTGATCTCGGCACGAAAGCGAGGGCGCTTAACGTGGTGGGCCGGGTTGTAGGCGCATACGCGGCCAAATTTCTGCCGATTTCTGACACAAACGCACTCATTGCTGGATCTGAGGGATCGAAAATCGGGCGCGATATCCTTGAGAACATGCCTTCTCTAAACGTGCAGAAATTTCTGATGGAGCTTTCGGCTGACCCGCAGCGGATGGCGGTTCTCCTTGCCGATGCGCCGACTCCCCCGATTAATGGGGTGCCGTACTCTCAGCAACTCGAAAACGCTAAAAACCAAGCGATTGGGTTGCTCGTGAGATATTCGGGGATAGGCCTCCCAACAGCCGCAATGCTTTCTGCGGGAAGGTACGGGGCCAGCCAAATCACGTCGGAAGAATCGGCCCCGCAATGACCGACATTCACCACGATATCGGACGCCTGACCGCGCAAGTCGAGGCGCTGCAAGCTGACGTATCGCGGTTGAACAAACTGATGGAAACCCAGGCCGCGCAGATGAACCGATGGCGCGGGGCGGGCGCGGTGCTGATCCTGATCGGCGCGGTCCTGGGCTGGCTGGTCAGCTTGATCCTGCCCGGCTCGTTCCGGTTGTAACGTACGACACAGGAGGTCCCGATGGCAGTTTATCAAGGGCGCCGGGTTACGCTGAACAAGCCGTTTCGTCTGCCCGCCGGGTCGAGCAAGAAATCGGGCGTCTACGTCTCGGACGGCGGCAAAGTCAAGAAGGTGACGTTCGGCGACCCCAACATGACGATCAAGAAAAATCAGCCTGGGCGGCGCAAAAATTTCAGAGCCCGGCACAATTGCGCCACCCCCGGGCCGAAAACGAAGGCTCGGTATTGGTCGTGCCGGGCGTGGTGACGGAGAGCCCGAATGAGCTTGTACAGAAATATCAACGCACGCCGCAAGGCGGGCAAGTCCCGGTCCGCGAAAAAATCCACGATCGACCCCAAAACATACGCCGCGATGAAAGCCAAGCGCGGCGGCTTCAAGCCGAAGCGCAAGAAGGGCTAGGCGTACATGCACGAGAACCACGCGGCGGGCGCTCGCGGGGAAATGCTCGCCGCCGCGTGGTTTCTCGCGCGCGGGTGGCTAGTTTTCTCCAACGTCGCCGGGCATGGCATCGCGGATCTCGCCATTGCGAGGAAGCGAGGGCGGGGTCTGGAGAAGTATCTGGTCGAGGTCCGCTGGACCGACCTCGCCCGAGACGGTGGCCCGAAGCCTTTGAGCAAAGAGCAGCAAATGCTGGGTGTCACGATCTGCTTCGTCGCCAGCGACGGCACGGTTTCGTGGTCCGCAAAGCAAGGAAAGGAGCTTTCAAATGATCCAGACGTTGATTGATTTTGTGACAAGCGCCGAGTTATCCACATGGGTCGGCGCGATCACGGGCGTCGTGACAGCTTGCACGGCGATCACCGCGATCACTCCGACGAAAACCGACGATAAGGTTTTGAACGCGGTTCTCAGCGTCCTCAACTTCCTCGCCGGGAACGTGTTGAAGAACCGGAATGCTGACGACCCTTCTTAATCTGGCCGGGGGCATCGCGTCCGCCATCACGGCGGTCGCGGACTGGCTCTCACGTCGGCGGCTTATCCAAGCTGGCGAGGATCGCGCCAGGGCGAAAATGTCGGAGGAGCAGATTGAACAGATTAGTCGCGCTAACCGCGCTCGGATTGCTGCTCGCGACGACGACAGCTTGCACTCCAAATGGGCCCGGGACTGACATCTCTTGCCATATTTTTGCCCCAATCCGGTTCAGTCGGGCGGACACCGCGGAAACCATCCGCGCGCTCATCGAATACAACGAAGTGTTGGAATCGCTCTGCTCGCGATCGGGGTGACCTCGCCCGCGTTCGCGCAGCAATGCGGGCCGACAGCGTCGGTCGAGCAGGAACTGGCGGCGCGGCACAATGAGGCCGTAATTTTCACCGGCCTACAGAGCGCTCACGAAATGGTGCGGCTCTGGCTGAACCCGGATACGGGATCGTGGACCGCCACGGTGACCACGCCCGGAGGCCAGACTTGCGTCGCGTCCAGCGGGCTGTACGGAGAACCCGGTCCTCCTCCAAGGCCTAAACGCGATGAACGACCTGCTCGATCCGACTGAGCTTGCTGCTCCCACCACGTTTACAGAAAGCGTGCCGATGCCGCCCAATTCCTTCAAGAGCCCGCCCATCCCGCCCAAGGAGGTCGGCTTGTCCGTCCGCACGGAGGGAGACGAGATAATTCTACGCGCGGCGGGCCGAGAATATTGGATGACGATCACCAGCGCGGTCCGCCTGACAAACGATTTGGCGGCGGCGATCTCGGCCTGGAGCGAGAGCTATGGATCACGACAAGATATTTGAGCAATTGGTCGCCCACGAAGGCCTGAAGACGACAGTCTACAAATGCCCCGCCGGGCGTCTGACGATCGGCGTCGGGCGAAATCTTGAAGACCTCGGCATCACTCCCGAGGAGGCGATGATCCTGCTCGCCAACGACGTTGAACGGTGCTGCACTGAACTGGATCTGACGGTTCCGTGGTGGCGGGCGCTGGACGATGTCCGCCAGCGGGTCCTGGTAGACATGGTTTTCAATCTCGGCATCCGCCGGTTTCTCGGCTTCAAGAAAATGCTGCGGCACGTCGCCGCCCAGGCCTGGGATCTCGCTGCCGACGAGATGCTCGATTCGCGTTGGGCCGATCAAGTCGGCATGCGCGCCAAAACGCTCTCAGACATGATGCGCTCCGGCCAGGATTGACAGCCCCGCTCCTCTCCCCTAAAACAAAAAGGTGACCCAGGCGAGGGTCGTGAGGGTAAGTTATTGAATTAATTGAGGTTGAATCAGGCCCATGACCTGATGGGCATGGCGCAAACCCAGAGGCCTTTAAGGCATTATTTTCAATGACTTACACGAATAGTTCCTCGCCAGGGCGCTTTGGAGCCAAGGCGGGGCACCTATTTTAAGTGACTGATTTTGCAGAAAAGTATCTCTGTGTATCAGTGTGCATCTCGCCCTTGGGAAAAATTTAGGTGACCATCCAGGTGACCAAAGGGGCGGTAAAATGAACATCCATCAAGTCACGAGCCGGGTGAAGAACGGCAAGAAGGTTTTCTATTTCCGGTGGGACGATCCGGAAACCGGCAAGCGCCGCGAGCGATCCGCGAAAACCAAGAAGGAAGCCGAGGCCATGCGGCGGGATCTCGTCGCCAAGTGGCTCAACGGCGATCTCCCGACCGAAAAATCCAAGCAAACCGTCGCGCATGTGGTCGAGGCCTACCTCGATGATCGCGAGGACGATGTGCGCGCCAACAACATCACACGCGGGCAATTCGATAATATCCGGGTTTACATGAAGCCATGGGCCGCTTGGGCCGACCGATCCATCGGGCAAATTGACCCGGTCTGGGTGAAGGCCGCGCTGGATGGGCTGGCCGTGGGGGGCTCAACCAAGCGGAAGTATCTCGTCGGATGGGGCGGCTTCGCGAAATGGATGGCGCTGCATGGCTATCGCAATGACCTCATCACAATGCATTGCCGCGTGTCCAAGGTGGCCAAGCCCGAGATGTGGTTCCCGCCGGATGAAACGGTCAAGGCGTTGCTTGCGGCGAGTGACGGTAAATGGCGTGCCATCATCGCAACGCTCGCGATGTGTGGGCTGCGGTGCGGCGAGATCAGAGCCCTGCCCTGGGAGAACGTCTCGATCAACGGCGGCTATATCAAAGTCCGACAGGCGGTCGAGCGGTGCGGTCGGATCGCCGGGCCGAAGACCGAGGCGGGCAACCGAGAGGTGCCGCTGCCCGCATTCGTGGGCTCGATGTACGCTGATTTGCCCAGGCGCGGGGATCTCGTATTCCCGCGCGACGACGGGACGCCCATGACGAACGAAGAACTGTGGCGGGGCATTAAACCCGTGATCGACCAATCCGGCGTAGAGTGGCGGCACCAGCTTCATGTCCTTCGACATTTTGCCGCGAGCCGCATGATAGATCTCGGCTGGTCAATCAAGCGGGTACAGGTCGCTTTGGGGCATGCATCCTACGCGACAACAGCCGATCGCTACGGACATCTTGTGCAGCGCAAGTCATATGCCGAAGAGGCCGAGGAGATGGCTCGGGGGTTCGGATGAGAAACCCCGTTGCAAAAGCGGTTCGCAAGATCCGGCCCCAAATCATGAGGGCCAAAAAAGGCAAGGGAGCTTACACACGGAAAGGCCTTGAGTGGCAAAAAGTGACAACTAAAACCCCGACCCCATAAAAAAAGGGCGGCTCAACGAGCCGCCCAGGTTGGGGAGGGATCTTCTATTCGCGCGGCCTTTCGTCCACGCCCAGGCGTGCCAGAATCGACGCGGTCGAGGATTCGACAAAATGCTCGCCCCGTCGGCTCTTTACCACTTCGATGCATTTAGCCAGGTATCGATACGGCTTGTTGACAGCCGCAGCGATCTTGTCGCGCGAGATCGCCAAAGTGCCCCGCCCGATCAGGCACACAATCGCTCTGGCTTCAAACCGATTGTCATTTTTGGTCCGGTTCTGATCGACAATATCGGCAACCGACACGCCGAAATAATCGGCGGTTGCTTCGAGCAGAAGCCTGAGCCGCTCGTCCGCATCTTTGTCGAAGATGCCCGCTTTACGGGGTTCGCGCTTGACGATCGGGGCGGCTGGTTCCGGCGGAACCAATTTCAGCTTGGGCTGCTCGCTCTCGCGCTGGACGCTCTGATGGCATAGAGCGTACCCGACGATGTCCACCAGATTGTCCAGCCCCGCGCCATCAGGATATGCAGCATTGATGCGCGCGAGCTTCAGCAGGATCATCATTGGCGAGACGTCGTCCGCCGTGATAACTACCTTCCTGCCGGTGGCGTGCAGATGGGCTGTCCAGTACGATGCGATCCGCCGGAAATTGTCGGCGGGCGGGGCGTATGCGGCGCCCCGCTCGCTGACCGCCTGTCGGGCTAAATCTAGGATGTTCTCTGCTTCTTGCATTCCAGCCATTCCATTACCTCTCGTTTGTCATATCGGATCATTCGCTCCAGCCGAAACCAAGGCGGTCCAATGCCCTCGTCGCGCCAGTCGCGCAGCAGGCTCTGGCTGACGCCCAGAGTCGCCGCGACCTCCTTTACCGTCACCAGTTCGCGCATCAGAACTGGACCCCGAAAGCGTTGTCAGCGGGTGGGACGGCAGATGCCGCTGGTGCCGCTGGTGCCGCATTGATAGCGGGGGCCGACGCCTCGAAGGGCGGGTCCTCGATCTCGGCATCATCAAATGCGGCGGGGCGATCGATCCATTTCTTCGATGTAAAGCGAGGCACGCATGCCGACCGTCCGCCCTTGAATTGGAGCTTCTCGACGCCCTCGATCCGCGCTTGCAGCGCCTTGTTCCAGTCGGAGCCGGTCTCGGTTTTCCACTCCCCCGCGATGCCATTCGCCCAGATCCGGATCGTCTGAGCGTCGTGATCAAGATTCCAAAGGCCGGGGATCGGCGACGTGGGGTGTCCAAGGACGGGAAGCCTGACCGCTTGTTTGTGATCGGCGGAGGGTTGGGCGATCTGCGGCGTCCCGTTGTGCAGATCAAACAGCTTCACGAACCGAGGGTCATACACCCCCGGCGCGGTCAACCGCCAGCCGAGGCCAGCGCGGCTGATGTCGATGACCACGTCGACAGGCGTGTCGGTCAGATCGATTTCGACCGTCTCGTATTCGCCGGTCGCTTGGTTTTGGCGGCGCGGGTGCGCGGTAAACCTCCCACTCATCGCGTTGAACCGCAGCCCCGGCACGATTGGCCCGCTTCCGCCGCCGCGTAGATCGGATTGATATTGATCGAGCATTATGCGTCCTCCTTGATAATACGTTCACATTCTTCCATCGCATCGAGCGCACCGACGAGCCAGCCTTTGGGCTGATTGATCGAGTACAAATGTGCGAGCGCCTCGATTACGCAGGTTTTCGCCCATTTGAGTTCGTCGCGGATTAGGTGTAAATTTTGCCCGCGACTCATCTCGCATAAACCGACTATTTCCTGCATTGCCTTCCTCTTTTGCAGTTTTCAGCTTTTAAAACCCCCAGATCTCTTTCGCGGCTCTCCGCATCGGCTCGCTCCTCCAATAAAACGATCCGGTGTTCGGGGTGACAAAACTCGCCAACTCATAGGGGTCATCTGAGATGGCGAGAAACTTCTCTAGCGACATCGCGATGCGACGCGCTTGTTCCAGCGGCCCAAGGACATCGTGTTGCGTTAGCTGGATGATTTTTTTTGGGGTGACGTAGACAAATCGCATTTCCCAATTCGGGTGCGCGCGGGCGTAGATCGCCCCCTGGCGGGCATGCGCGGCGGAAATCTCATTGTTCGCTGGCGCTCGTTTCGTTGATTTAAAATCAACAACCAGCCCGTGATCGCTCCAGGTCGCGTCCAGAAACCCGATGATCGGTCGCTTGACGCCTTCCAGGGTAATGTTGATGCGCTCCTGGCGACCGCCTTTGTGCTCGTCTGGCACCGGGTAACCGCGCAGCCCTTCATGAGCGACGCGGCACATATCGGCAAGTGCCGCGCGCTCCGCGTCGGCAGCAGGGCCCGGGGTCAACGCGGTCTTTGCATCGTACTTCGCGACGGCAATTTCAATCATCTCTTCGACTGGGAGATCGTTGTCCCGGAGGTACGCCATCGCGGCGTCTTCAAATGCAATGCCCCGATACATCGCTGGCCCCGGCGGGTCCGCAACGCCAAGCAGCTTTGTGGCTATAAATGCCGCGCGGCATTCCGCCGCCATGTTCAAGGTGCTGGCCGACCAGGGCTTGTCATAGATCATTGTGAGATGCCTTAGCAGCTAGATATTCGTCAATGGCATCGCTTAACAGCTTGTTTACCGGCCGGCCTGTCTCAAGCCTGAGCATCTGCAGCCTGCGCCAAGCATCGTCGCTGATCCTGAGTGACAGTTGTCGTCGGGGACTTTTCAGCGACGCCGCTCCTTCCGCAGCCCGCGCTGCACGCGCTGCGGCGAGCGCCTCGCCGGACGCGACCGCCTCTTCTGGGATCGGGCCATTGTATCTGACCTCGATCGCAGAGCGGATCTCAAATGGAAGCGCGTACAGGCGCGTGTATGTGGTCGACGCGCTCACGGCTGGATGCCCAGGATGATTGCCCACAAGTACAGGACCACGGGCAGCACCACAAAACATCCGACCAGAGCGATCATCTCCGCAAGAAATCTAAACACCGCCGCCTCCTCACAAAAATTGTGAGGGAACAATATTTTGTCTCTATATGGCCGTCAAGAACAAAAAATGTTTGTTCTCAATCTTTCTTGTGTGTCATCTCCGGGAATAAGCGCCGACCACGATCGCAATGATTTCAACGGTTTCCGCTGATGCGTCCGCCGCGAGGAACGGCTGATGACTTTCGTTGGTGCTTTCCGGCACCAGCCAGACCCGCCCGGCGAGATCCTTCGATATCACCTTGACGGTGGTCTCGTACTCCCCCGCGCGGACGCGCTGGGCGATGACGTGATCCCCGTCCCGGACCTGAGACGTGTAAATGCTCAAAGGGCAGCAGATTAATATCGTCCCGTCGGCATAATGTTTATCCATCGAGTCGCCTGAGACAGTCAGGCCGAACAACTCCGAGTAGCGTTGCTCGGGGATCATCAACTCCTCGGCAGAAACGTCCGACGTCGCCGGGGCCTCGGCCCAGCGGCCCGCTGAACAAACGCCTTTCACCGGGACCACGAAAAGCTTGCCGCGCGGGAGCGTCTCGCGCGGCTCCTCAAGTCGCATGCGCCCTTCGCCTTTGGCGAGCCAGAGCGGGCTCACGTTCAGCGCCTCGGCGATCTTGAAAAGCAACCGAAAGCGCGGCTCTGTCTGCTTGACGACAATGTCTCTGATAGTGGTCGGCTGAGTGCCGCATGCCTTGGCTAGTCTGGCTTGATTTGTTCCGGCAGCTTGAATGGCATGCAGCATTCTGTCCGACAGCCTGTTCATTTCAATAAGTCCAATCGTATAACGACATTTAGGTACATTTAAGCGCCTACAGCGACATTTTTCAAGCTTTACCGCCTAGCGCGATCGACAAAATTGTTTTTACACAAGATTTAGTGTGCTCATGACAATTCTCTCCGAGATAGAGGCGGCTATCGCCGCCGGGAAATGCACAGCTACCTGGCTTGGGCTGCGTGCATTGAATGATTCCAGTTTCGTGTTCCGCCTCCGCGCCGGGCGCCGCTGCTGGCCCGAAACCGAAGCCGCTGTCCGCCGGGTTCTGCGGGAACTGGACGGTGAAGCGTGAGTGGGCGCCGGAGCCGGGACAAGGGGGCCCGGCTGGAGCGTGATGCGCGAGACGCGCTGCGCGAGATCGGGTTTGAAGTGGTCAAAGTGCCGCTCTCCGGTGCCCTCCCGACGCACCCCGGCGACCTGATCGTGACGTTGCCAAATGGGCAGGAATTGATCGTCGAGTGTAAGGGGCGCGCGGACGGGTTCAAACAGGATTATCAATGGCTGGACGGGGCCTCAGTGCTTGTGAAGCGCGCCGACCGCAAGCCGTGGTTAATCACCCTGCGACTGGCCGATCTGCCGCTGCTGATGAGGGGTGGGCGATGAAGGTCACGATTTTCCCAGCGGTGAACCAGACGATCGGCGACGTGCATGAAGTCGCCGATGTCGCCGAGTTAGCCGAGATCATCAAGGCACCGGCGGCGGCAACCAAGGGCGACCTCCCTCTCATTAAACTGGCGACGTTCGCCGACAACCGGCGGCGGAATGAGAACCTCGCCGAGGTTTGGGGTGTTGAAGGCGATTATGACGCGGGCGAGATTTCCGCGCGCGAGGCCGCTGAGATCCTCCGGGTCTATGATGTTGAGGCGGTCGTCTACACGACACCGTCGAACACGGGAACCCCAGGCGGGCATCGGTGGCGGGTTTTGTGCCCGCTTGCGACCCCGGTTTCGGCGGGGGAACGCGCCGGGCTGGTTGCCTACCTCAACGGCATGCTGGGCGGGGTGCTGGCCAGCGAGAGCTTTGTGGATAGCCAGCCGTTTTTTATCGGGGTGGCGGCGGACGCGGTGGCCGAGGTGGACGTGATGCCTCTTGAGGGCACTGAAACCATCGCTGACATCGCCGCCACGCCGCCGCCCGGGGTGGCCCCGGTCTACCCGCCGGGGGTGTGCCCATCAAGGCCTGGGGGCGGCGTAAAGCGCGGCACGGGCCGGATCGCTCACACTCCAGAACAGATTGATCTTTACCGACGCCCAGCGGTGCAATTGCCCGCCGATAAAATCGCCCGCATGCTTGAACGGATCGACAACTCTGTGGTGCGCGCGGACCTTGGCTGGGATGCCTGGAACGCGATCGGCATGGCCGTCTTCAATGCGACCGGGGGAAGCCCCGAGGGGCGGGCCGTCTTTGACGAGTGGAGTGCCCGGCATCCACGCTATGACGCCGGGGAGGTCGCGGAGCGATGGGGGCACTGGCGCGTGAGCCCCGGCGACCATCTGGATGGCGCGAACCTCGAAAACCGCGTCACGCGGTTGGTCCTGGCGAACCCAAAGCGGGGGCCGGGGGCTGGGGCGGGACCAGAACCGGAGCCGGAACCAGGGCCAAGGCCGGAAGCGGAGCCGGAGTCGGAAGCGAAGCCGGAAGCGGAGCCAGAGGGATCGGCGAAGGCCGACAGGGACAATGCGCGGGACTTCCGTCCGCTCTCCGCATTCTCGGGGTCGCCTCCGCGCGATTTTGTTGAGGACACCTTGATGGACGCCAGCTTGGCCGCGATTTTTGGCGTGTCGAATTCCGGCAAGACCTTTCTGGCGCTGGACTTGGCCCGCGCGATCGCGGCGGGGGACAAGTGGCTGGGGCTGGATTGCGATCAGGGCTTGGTTGGTTACGTCGCTGGCGAGGGCGGCGGGGGGATGAGAAAGCGGATCGACGCCATGCGGCGGTCGGGGGTCGATACGAACATCCCGCTGGAGATCATGCCGCTGGCCCTGGACCTCCGAACGCTCGACGGCGACCTCAAGTGGCTAATCGAGCGCATCCGCGCCCTGGAGGAGCGGCACGGGCAGAAAATGCGGGTGCTGTTTCTCGACACCTTGAACCGGATGCTGGCCGGGGGAGACGAAAACAGCGCGCAGGACATGGGCGTATTCCGCCAGAGCGTGGACACTATCCGCGAGCGCATCGGCTGCGCGGTCGTCGTGCTGCACCATTCCGGCAAGGACGAGGATCGAGGCCAGCGCGGGCATTCGTCATGGCTCGGGGCGATCGATACCGAGATCCGGGTCAAGAAGACCGGCGATGGCTTGGGTGTGGTTTCGGTAACCAAGGCGCGTGATCTCGAAATGTGGGGAGATCGTGGGTTCCAGTTGAAACGCGTCGACCTCGACATCGACACCCGCGGGAAAATCGTCTCGTCGTGCGTGGTCCAGTACATCGAGATGGCCCCCGGCGCGAGCAAGAACGCGCCCAGCGGGACCTACGAGATCCTCCTGATGCGTATCGTCCATAACCTGTTCGCAGATTCCGCGCGTCGGGTGAGGCCTCAGACATGGCGAAAGTCCGGCGGGCCGGTCGCGGTGGCCGACGTGGTCGGGCGGGAGGAGGTCCAGGAGTTTTTTTCAGCGGAGCCAGAGATGGCCGGGAGGGCCGATGGGACGGTCCAACGAGGTTTCCGGCGGGCCATCGAGGAATGCGTCCGCAAGGGCCTTCTGCTCGCGCACAAGAATGAACTCGCGCTCCCGAATGACGGGGGTGGGGTGCGGTTTTGAGCCTGTTTTGGAGGTATATCATCATGCACAAAATGGCCCAAAAATCCATGTCCGCGAGGGGTGTCGCGGACATGCCAAAAAAGCGCGAAAATGTCCGCGCGGACATGGCGCGGACATGGCGCGGACATTTGTAAGCCATTGATTTTAAACAAACGGACATTGCGCGGACATTCGGACAGCCCAAAAAATGTCCGCCAGCGGACATGCGGACACACCCCTATAGGGGTGTCCCCATGTCCGCGACCGGGTTTGGGGGGCTAGGTAGGAGGTGAAAATGGCGATCAAAAAAGCACGCCCCAGGGCAGCGACGGTGGCGCGGAAGGAGAGTGGCTGGACGTACAAGCCGATGCGCGGCGGCGAGACGGACCCGGCGTACCTGCACGAGGTCGCGGCCACCAACCGGGCCATCTCGGATGCCGATCTGAAATGGGGACGCGGTCGGCTACCGCTGATCGTCTCGGCGGATCTTGGCGAGCGGTTCCAGGCGCAGTTCACTCGATGGCTGGCGGCGTGCCACCAGGGGAGCATCGAAGAGGTCCGCGCGCACGGCGGGGCCATGCGTCGCGCGTATGTGCTCATGGATCAGGAAGCCACGCGCGCGGGCGCGAAGCCCATGGTCCCGCGATCGGTCGATGGGATCGACAGCACCGGGCGGCGCGTCGTGGTGGTGATGGATCTCGCCGACCTGACCGACCAGGGCGACGGCGCGGAGGTTTGGACAATGGAGGCCCTCATCGGGCTGATCGAGGCCAACCGGGACCCGGTGGTTGATGCGGCCCTGGAGGCCTTTCCGGGGGGCGTCATCGAGGATTACCGATTGCGCGAGGAATGGGATGAGCGGATCGGCGATCCGATCCCGGAGGCTATGGCGTGACCGCCGAGGAGCTTGCAGCCATGATCGATGAGGCGGCATGGGTGGCGCGGC
>Ga0070745_1000590_pt1 | contig 21500 bp, 22 predicted proteins | sample VirMetDEL_Mar_4_FD_77438 | JGI IMG/M metagenome (GOLD analysis project Ga0070745, IMG submission 77438) | Aqueous microbial communities from the Delaware River and Bay under freshwater to marine salinity gradient to study organic matter... | ecosystem: Environmental > Aquatic > Marine > Coastal ...
CCATTGTGCTCTTAATTTTCTTTCAGTTACAGATACTGTTACAGACTGTAGGTCGAAAGAAACCTCACCAATTGCATCTTCAAATTCCAAAGTTTTGTAAACTCTGTAAGTTGCTTGGAATGCAGGTGTCGCAGTGAATGTATGACCTGAGTATCCGTCTAATGAGTTAGAACCGATACCTGCAACTTCTGAAGTGTCAACTGCCAAGTAAATAATTCCGGTAACATCACAGATGTTATCGTAAGAACCACCTGGACCTGCTGGACTTGAGTAGAAGTTAGTTTGAGTTTCAGAACCATACTGAACCATACCTTTACCGTATTTCTGAGTTACTACGTTAAAGTTCCAGTATGCTGCCGGTGAACTACCTGAAGTTTTAACTTCCAAAGAAGCTAAGAAGTCTTCAGTATCCATTTCTTGACCATCAGGACCAATCAATTTACCCGCACCTGCAGAAGAGAAACCTGATAATGCAACAAGAACTTGTCTTTGCTCACCAGTGTAGTAACCAGCCGTAGCAGTAACTAATTCAGAACCGTCCCATCTAACGTTTCCAAGGTCACGAGTTAGTGCTGAATACTGACCTTTAGAGTAATCGAACAAACCTTCTGGGTTTGAAGCTGGTACTTCACCTTCGTAGAATTGGTCATACAAGTTCTTTTCGTAACCGTCAGCACCATAACCTTGGTTAATGTCTGTCGATGCACCTGGTGCTCCGAATGGTTTTTCGTGTGAACCTGGACCATTTTGACCCTTCTGAATCATTGGTACGAAGTAGAACAATTTACCGATTGGTAAGTTCATAGCTTGAACAGATACGATATCGTTCGCTAATAATTTTGAGAATACTCTTCTCACGATTGGGAAAACTACAGTTTCGAATGAACCTGAACCGTCCGCTGATGATGCTTCGTTGATTAGGTGAGAAGCTTGGTTCTCATACAACTGTGCAACGTTTTCTTTCAAGTGACCTTTAAGTCCATCTAAGAAACCTAATTTGTCCCATTTGTTAATAGTGTCTTCTTTGATAACTTTCAAGTGCTTAAGACCGATGTTACCTACAAGACCGCTTTCTAATAATGCTCCCATTTTAATATTTTTTTAAGGATTTTATTTATTTAATTACTTTAGACATTAAATCCTTCATTCTCAGGAATTGTGGATTCTCATATGTCTTAGACTCGATAAGGTTTGTAGATGAACCTTTAGATGGAGTCTTAGAAACCTTATCTGAAACTGATTCAGTTAGTTTCTTAGCTTCCATACCATCGTATTCTTCTTTCAAAGTCTTATACAAAGCCTTAGATTCTTTCAAAGTTTCAACTGAGTCGAATCTTCTAAGAATGTTGATTTTTTCTTGTTTGGTCGTGGTGTTTTCCGTGAACAAACGAGTTGCGTAAGCCAAGTTTGAGTTAAACACAGCAACTTCATTCAACTTATCTTTAAAGATGTTAAGTGCCTTACGGTACTCTTCATTCTTTTCTCTAAGTTGTTGAACTTCTTTTTCCAAAGATTCGTTGTAATGTGCTCTGTTTGGAATAGAGTGTGGTTTCGGAAGACCTTTAGATTTGTCTGATGAAGCTTTCTGACCAGCAGCGTGACTTCTTACCATACCTTCTTTAGATTCTTCTTTATCCATAGTTCCAACTGCTGAGTATTTACGGTCGCCGTGTCTTTTCTCGTCAGCTGCAGCTACATCTCTTCTTCCTTTCATTGACATATCTTTAGATGATTCCTTACCGTCCTCATCACCAAGATGTTCGTCCTCTTTGTCATTGTAACCTTGACCTTCTTCTACTTCCTCATCCATTTCTGAGTATTCACCTTCTTCCATGTCCTCTTCGTCCATTTCAATTTCGTAAACAATCTCGTCCATATCCATTTCCAAGTCTTCACCTTCTTTCATATCTTCAGCATCTTCGCCAGCGTCTTTCGCCAATTTTGCAATTTGGTCTAAGTCATCACGAACAGCATCGATATCATGGTCTTTCTCTTCTTCAGATTCCATTTGGATTTGGTATTCAACGTCAGCCTCATCATCTTTAAGTGTAATTTCATCACCGTCTTGTTTAACAATGATTCCGTCCTCTTCACCCATAGCCTTGAAAACCTTTAAGATTTCCTCGTCAGATGCATCAGTTAAATCCAAAGGAAGTAAAACTTCTTCTTCATCATCGACTTCCATGTCATCACCAGGTAAGTCCATCATTAACATGTCAGCCATGTCAACTTCTTCACCTTCGTCTTCCATTTCGTCTTCTGATTCTTCATCAGAGTCCATGTCCATATCCATGTCCATATCCTCTTCTTCGTCGTCAATGTCAAGTTCCATTTCTTGTTCGTCCATTTTGTATGAACCTTCTTCTATTTCTGAACCTTCTTCCATTGCCACGTCTTCAATCTCAACATCCTCCTCAGACAGAGATTCCTTTACTAATTCGCTGATTTCTTCCTTCATAGTAGAAGCAAGTATTCCTTTTGCGTTTTGAGTAACGGCTTCTTCCAAATTTTTCATTTGTAATAGTGCCTCTTCAACTAATGATTTTTTGTTTTCGCTCATTATAATTTTTTGCGCAAGAGTTTATTTTCTCTATAAATATTGCGAAAACATAAAAAATTTATTTTATTATATATAAGAGCATAAAAAAATCGGGTTTTAGCCCGATTTTTACAGTTAATAAGATTAAGATTTTTTACTCAAACACCTCATCGATTTTACTTTCAACACACGCAGTGATTCTCCAATCGTGTGGAAAGCCCTCGAAATTTTTGGTTACTTTGGCTTCAACATCAGTAACGTTGATACCCTTAACGAGTTTCTCTTCTCTGACTTTTTTGATTTTACCTGAATTTTCATCAGGGAGGTCATAACTGATTTTCGCAACGAAATACTTTTCTTCCATAATTGACACTTATTTAGTTTTTAATACCCTAAATAATCGGACAATCTTTTCATTAAGTCAATAGATGCACCCATACCACCATCTAAACGTGGTTCATTTTGTGGTCTTTTTTCCTCTTCCAAGTTTTCGTCATACTTCATTTTGTCGTCTTTGTTCAAGAAAAGATACGCACCTGGTGTAGATGGTGATGATACCAAGTCAAAACAAATAAGTTCAAAATCTTCTTGAACTTCGTTTCTTTCACCCTTTTTAGCTAAAGAACCCACACCACGAGAAGATACCCCCATTGTCACACCTTGTCTCATAAGGTTTGCCGCTTGGTCACCTGGACATGAAACAACACCTTCCTTATGGAAACCTGGTGAGGTTAGAAGTTTAATCTTACCCATCAATGTATTACCTTCCCACCACATATCTGTGATAAGGTGAGATACACGGTCCAAATCAATCAATGATGATTCAGGGTGATTAAGTTCAGATATGGACAATCCTTTTTTGATTGCTCCTTGATATCTGTCGGCTTCTCTACGTAAAATCTTTTCAGGATATACACGACCGTTTCTGTTTGGGGTGTCGTATTTTTGTAGGACGGCATAGAACTCAAACGGCTTTGAATGGTCCAACTGTCCATAAGACTCTTTAATCACTTCAGCATTCCTTCTTTCTTTTGGGTCGATAAATCCTGCGTCCCATTCTATTAAAATGCCCTTACCTGTATCTTGTGGTCCTAAAACTCTCATAGTAATAATTCTTTATTATAAATACTCTTAAATGGAGATTATTCTATAATGATATCCCACTCAGTAATATTAACTCCGAGATACTTTGTATATTTTTTATTCATAATATTTGCAACATGAATAGATATATCTGTACCTAACGGTAAATCATCACCTGTATAAATGTCTTTTATTGCCCATATGTTTGCAAATTCTGTCACGTCTTTCTCACCATAGTATTCGTATAAAACCTTGTCTATGGATACCAAAACACTTAACCCATCTTCAATATCTCCTTCCAACATTACTTTGTTAAAAGTCACAGTGGTAAATTCCTTTTCAAATATAAATTGGGCGGGGTCAATACGATTATTAAGGTCATCAATGACGGTATTAGCCTCATTGATAACCTTTTTTAATCTTTTTAATTGTGATTCTGTAATTGTGATTTTCACCGATTAAGTTTTAATATAAATATTAAACTTTCACCGATTTTGTTTTGTAGAAGGTAAAATACTCTGAATTCATCAGTTCGTCATTATAAACTGACTTACAAATATCTTTAATTTTTTGTCTTAATATTGGTGATTTAAAATCTACAGGATTTTTAATGAATAGTGTAATTTCTAAATTCATAAAACTTCTCTTTCCCAACTGAATTCCACTACTTCGTAAATCTAAGTCTACAATATTTTTTTGTTCGAACGTTAATGGGTCTACTGACTCCAATAAATTGTGTTTTATTTCTCTACACATATTCCCCGTTACACGGTCCCAGTTTGTGGCTTCTTTTTTTGGTTGGACCCACGATTGAATGGAGATATAAAGTGATTTAAATTCTTGGGAATCTACTGTCCCGTAATTACATTTTGCGTTTTTAAAAATGTCTAATTTTGAAGTCTTCCCTTTTTTCATACATTGTTTTCATATACTTCGTTTATTTACTGTTAATAATAGCAAATAACTCCTTGTGTGTCAAATTTGATTTTTTAGAGATATTTATTTATATTGAAGTAATATATGTTAATAGTAAAAGTAAACAAAGGTGAAAATATCGACCGAGCCCTAAAAAGGTATCGTTATAAGGTCATTCAAACAAAACAGTTGGTAGACTTAAAGGAAGGTCGTGAATACGAAAAGCCGTCACAGAAAAAAAGAAAGAAGATGGCAAAAGCCAAATATGTAGAAAAAAGAAAGGGTTTAGAAGACTAAACCCTTTTTTAATTTTATAATCCCTCGTTAAGTTGTTTTAACTTATATAAGTTTACTAAGTCGTTTGGACTCTCTTTAATCTTTTGAATGGTTTGTTGAACTTTATCACTAAGTTCCATATCCTCAGAGTTTGTAGTATTTTTTAACTTTTCAATTACTGATTCTCTTAAAGAAGTCATTTCACTTTCAATATCTTTTTTACTTAAAGAAAGTAATGACTGTAACTCCATTTTTTCTGATTCCGAAATACTACCGTATTCTTTGTTAAATGTATTGGTTGCAATCTTCAACATTGACGATAATGGAATGTTTGTAGATTCAGAAATTTGTTTCTCAATTTTTGGAGAAGTGATTAATTTTTTAATCTCTTTTTTTGACTCCAAAACGGTCTCCAAATTTTTCATTCCTTTGTTATATAATACCTTATCAATATTTGAATATTCGTCTGTAGATTCGCCTAATAACGTATCTACCCAATCAGATAACTCTTGGATATCTTTTTGATTTTTCTTAATAATGATTTGTAACTCGTTGAATGACTCCATGATGTAATCAGGAGCGATGTCCATATCCATACCTTTTGGTGTTGACAATTGGTCGTAAATGTAGAACGCTTCGGCCAAAGATTTTTTATTCAAAACCTTTTCTTTGAAGTTTTTCATCATTGGTTTGAACGTATCCTTACCGTATGCTTTAGTAAGACTATTTTCAATTTTTGACTTTAAAATACCAATCTTATTCATTTTTCTTTTTTTTAATAAATATTACGAATCTAGTAAGTCATTCAGTTTTTTCTCAATCTCACCTAAAGACTGACGACCTTTTGACAAATCTATTGTCGTGTCGTTACCAAATAATGAACTATCTTCTAAGATTAAATCTAAGTCTTTGTTCTTAACCAACGATTCAGGAGTAATCTCTCCACCGGCACCTGCACCGACCTCAGTTTCACCTGCCGTCTCAGCACCTAAGTCACCTCCAAGGTCACCACCTAAGTCTGCACCACCACCAAAGTCAGAACCTCCACCGAAGTCACTTCCAAAGTCAGAGCCACCTCCAAAGTCGTCTCCACCTTCTTCACTTCCTGCTTCACCTTCTGCAGCCTTACCTTTCTCACCGTATAGTTTGTCAATATTGTCAAACAGACCTGTGTGAATGATAACCTCAGCAGTTTTCTCAAGTTCAGCACCAACAGCTTTCTCAATACGTTGTTGTTGGATATCCAATTTAATCTCTTCATCAGAGAATCCAAGAATGTGTTTCTTAGCCCATGATGACGATACTGGTTGAATACCATTACCTGGGTCAGATACCGCATCTCTATACAACTGAATTTTCTGTTGCCATTGTTCTACCTTAAGAAGGTCAGCTTGAGTTGATGGGTTAGTCAATCCTAATGTAAAGTTATTCAATTCGTCCTCAAAACCTAAGATATATAAGTGGATGATTGCAATCTTATTCAATTCCTGAATCATCGACCTTTGAATTCTGTTGATAGTTCTTGCAAAACGAATATCCTGTAATGCCAAGTTCTTACCTTCACCAGTAACCTCCTCAAAACCTAAGAATGCCTTAGGAACACGAAGTGCTGTCAATAGTTTCTTTTGGATGTATTCAATATCCGCAATCTCTGACAGGTTCTGTGCACCTGGTAAAGTATCAATAGGGTTCGGAGCGTTAGGGTCACGAACAGGAATAAAGTAATCTTGGTCAACGGCCATTTGGTTCATACGTAGGTCGACATTACCCGTTGCTGGGTCTGCGACCTGGTCACGTTTGAACTTATTGGCGACTCGCTGTACATACGGTTCAACATCTTTGTCGTCCATGTTACCGACGAATACTTTAAACACCCTTCTCTCAGGTGCTCTCGATGTTCTATAGATTAACATCGCATCTTCAGAAAGAATAAGTTGTTTCCAAATTCTTCTGGCTTTCTCCAACATAGACGTTCCGTAAGGAAGTTTTCTGTCATCACCCAATAATCTAAAGTGAGCAATCTCCCAAGTGTTGAACTCCATGTCTTTGTTTTTCCACGTGAACTTCATCGCCTCAGTTTGTTCACCATCGTGAGATAAACTGTATTGATTGTGAGAACCACTCTTCATACCTCTCTCCAATCTTTCGATTTCAATGTTCGGCATTTGAACACCACCCATTACACCCTTATCAGGGTCTAACTTCAGGTATACGAAGTTATCACCATACTTACAGGTGTTTCTTGTCCACATCGGTAAGTTGGTGTCAATATCCAATCTGTTGTTGAATAGGTCAGCCAATACCGACTTAATACGATTACTCTCAGAATAAATTTGTAGGATGTAACCATCTTCGTTTGCCGTTGTAGATTCCTCAGAATAGATATCCAACGCCGCAGATATCTCAGGAGTATATTCCATACTCTCATAATCATAGAACGCAGCCAAACGTGTTGGTTCATAATAGACGGCTTGAGTATATAAGTTATTTTCTACTTTCTGCCATTGTTGACCTAAATAAAGAGTTTGTTGAGCTTGAAGTTTTTCTCTCTCATACTCTTGCTTATCAGGGGTTTTTAACAGTTCCTTCTTGTCAAACTTATATACAGGAGTTTGCTGGTCCAATGATGAATCAGGACCAAATACTTTGGTAAGTCTCTGCCAAACTGTATAATTATTCTCCGCCATTTTTTTCTTTGTTTAATAAATAGTAAGAACTTAATTCAATAATTAAACTTTACTATTTTATTTATCTTCTACCCCCGAATAACCATAAATAGTCTTGATAATCACTTCTTGACGGATTACCTCCCATTCTGTGTTGATTCCCATAAGGGTCTGCCGGCATTGTTGGAACACCTGGGTTAAAATTACCCACAGGGTTTTTAACGGGATTTTCATTTACCGTCCAACTTTCTACCATTGCTTTGGTTTGTTCTGTAACCTTCTCTAAACTACTAAAGGAGTTCTCACCAACGTATATTGCCATTGCAAGGGCCATAATAAGGTCATCGTGTTGACCCTTTTGGTGGTCAGGTCTACCATTGATATAAACAAACGTATTAAGTTCATTTAAACACCTTACAGACCTTAATTGGAAGTTGTGTCTTAATGCCTCCTCAAAGGCTGCAACAATCTGAACCCTTTTAGAGTTAAAGTTAAGTCCAGGTATCTTCTCTTGTAGTTTAGGGTTATACTTCCACTTATCCGCAGCATTCATACCTTCAACATATAGACTTTGGTAACCCATCTCTTGAAGCTTTCGGGATGTTGATACTCCCATACCACCAGTAATATCAATAACCACAAATGCATTATACATTGTCGCCCATTTAAATGCCACCTCAGCGGCAACATCAGGTGGTATCTTACCTAAGTATTCCAATACCTGTTCTCTCTCGTCAAAGTCCACAATACTAAAGGTCGTAAAATCCTCGCTATCACCACGAGAAACATCAATACCCATAATGTATTTATGACCTTCAATTGGCTCTTTCCATTGCCACAATGCACCACCCATAAACTTATTCTCAGGGTCACGAATGTAGTTTTCCTTAATCATCTCCACAGTCTCAGGTGGAATAACGTTATCCCCCGAACCTAAGAAGTTACACTCCAATTCCTGAGAAATCTTTCTACGGTCAAACTTTAACTTCTTAGCCATGTTTTCAAACCAAGAAGAATACGGTTTATATCCTTCAATAAATCTTTCTTTAATCTCCTCAAAATCACGAGTCATAGGGTCCAAATATGAATAGTCGATAATAATTTTACTATCGTCATAATCTTCTCTATTCAACATATAATGAACAATATCCTTCGTCTTTATAAGTTTTAAGTCTTTGGCATAACGAGGGTCACGGTACCAATACATCTCAGTAATCTTGAAATCATTCATCTTTCTTACCGCTTGTTCGTAAATGGTGTAGTAGATAGGGTCAAAACCGTTAGGTGTTGAAATTACAATCACCTTACCACCCGTAGACAACGACGCCATACACGCAGACCAGAAGTCATCATCTGCTTCGATAAAGGCCGCCTCATCAAAAATAAGAATAGTAGGGGTATAACCACGCAAGGCATCCTTTGACGTAGCAACGGCTTTTACTTCACACCCATTGGTTAACTTAAAGTGTCGTTGTGAGTTTTTCTCCTGTGAGAATTTAACACCCAACCAATCCGGCCATTGGTCAACGAATGACCTTACCTTATTGGCAAATTCCATAGAGGTGTCCAATTTGTTGGCAATGATTAGAATCTTCTCAGGTTTTTTCTTCTGAGCAGTCACCAACTTTTTTGAAGCCCAAGCGGCGGTAACTGTAGATACCCCCGCCTGTCTATACTTCAATGCAATATTTTCTTCGAAATTGTCGTAGTCGTTAATGAGATGTTCCTGGTCGGGAAATAAATCCAACGGAACATACATTGACTGTGTGTTATCGTAAGTCTGTAGATATGTTTTTAGAGCATATGGCGTATCCTTGACAATTTTTGCATACTCTAATAATACTTTTTCTCTGGTTAACGCCATACTCCATGATACTTACTTTTTTATGATAAAGAAATACCTAAGTCACCCAAAAAGTCTCTGAACTCATCATCGTCATCATCGTCATCGTAATCAGATAATGCATCCTCCAAATCATATTGACGTAACTCCTCAATAATTTCATCAACCATTCTGTTTAAGATTTGTTTTCCTTTGTCGGTACCCTTTAGAATCTCACGAGCTACCTCAAAGAACTCCTCTGTTGACAACATTGAGAAACGTGAGAACAAATAGTTCTGAATCTCTCTTAAGTCATCTTCGAACAATCTTTCAGGATATGCCTCCACGAATTTTTCCCAAATAACAGGTCCCAAACGTAAATCCCAAATTTCGTAAGGAAGGGTATCCTGTGAACCCATAACCAATTCCGCGGCTTTAGGGTCGTCAGGTAGACCTTGAGTTCCCAATGCTTCATATACACCTTTTAAAAGTTCGTGTATCAATACAGGGAAGAATAACCCCTTAGCTTTGATTGTTGGTGGGTCGGTTTCATCATCAACTTCTTCAGAACCCTGAACACCTTCACCTTCACCCGCCATCATCTGAGTCATTTGGTCAGGAATAATCCAATACATAATGTCAGCAATTGACATCAATACACCATAAAGATTCAATAGTTGTGGGTCGAGACGGTTAAGTTCATCCGATACCAAATTATACATATAGTGACCCTTTTTAGATGCCCCTTGAATAAGTGAGTTAATGAAACGACGTTTTGCCTTTTCCATGTCAAATTTATCCATCGCATCCATAAACGCATCGATATCGTCTTCCATATCATCAGCATCTTGGTCACCGAAGGCTTTCATAATTTCCTCCTCATCGGGTTCTTCATCTGACTGACCTCTCATTTTAGAGGTGTCAATCTCACCCATACCTGAAAGTAGTTCAACGTCGTATTGGAATGCATCATCAGGAAGACCCATTTCTTTTTTTACCAAATCAATGGCTAAGTTTTCCAAATACTCTTCATTGTTTGACTCGATAGATTTTACCTGTTGAACTGCTCTTTGAAGCATCATCTGCAATTCCATGAAGGCGTTAGGTCCTGAGATGTCTTGCATCCCAGTGTATTGTTTTACCTTATCAACAACATCACCAAATCTTTTAGATGCCAATTTTTCTTCAAACGAACTAACAACACCATCACCGTCAACATCAATATCCAATGCTGGGTTATCTGATAAAGGTGTCTCACGACCCTGAATCTTTGCCTGAATATCAGGTGCCATTCTTTCTGGTCTATCACCGTAATCTATTGGTGCTTCATTAATCTTCTTGCTCATCTCTAAATTTGATATTTAATTCGTTAAACTTTAAGAAACTTGGTAATTCTTTTTCTACCGCCTTTGGGGCTGGTTTGTGTTTTGGTTGGTATGGAGTCTTTCTACCTGGTTTTTCTTTCGTACCAGGTTTAACTCTTGAGGGTGCAACTTCAGTATCTGCAGCCTTTGGAGCCGGTTTGTGTTTCGGCTTATAAGGTGACTTTCTCTCAGGTTTAGTCCTCGTTGGTGTCTTTACAGGGGCTTCCTTTGTACCAGGTGCCTGTTCCAACATCTTTAATAGGTCTTTCTTACTCATCGTCTCTTCAGGGATATATTTACGAATCAAAGATACTAAAGATTCTTCGATTTGTCTAATCTTTTCCTCTTTATTCTCCTCACCCATCATAGCTCTGTTGTTATCTGAATCGTCATCCATACCGTCAGGTGCCATATCGTTCTCATCGTGTGGACCCTCTTGACCTGTGTAATCCTGACGAGCCAAATCTTCAAGACCGTCTTCATTCTCGTCCAATTCTTCCTCACCAACTAAATCATTCTTTAATTGTTGAGTCATTTGTCTGGCTTGTTGAATTTTAGAAGTTACCTCATCAGCCGCCGCTGACGCATCCTCCTGTTCTTTGATAATTGCCCCATATAATGAATCTATCTGAGACTCCGACAAATTTTTAAGGGTTTCAAACTTCAACCCTCTATCTAATAGTCTTGCAACTTTCTTATTATTCATGACTCATTAAACTTTTTTCCCAAGACAATACTATGTCTCTTTCGTATAATTTATCCTTAACCTTTTCCTCAGTCTCCCCGTATCTAAAAACCAAACGGGTAAACTTTTGGTCAACGATGGCTTCACTCTCTGCATCTTCCCAAGCCAATGCAATAACATCTTCAGTGGCGTCATATACAGAGAAAAAGTCAGAATTTTGAATTAAGTTTAACTCAATATCGGTATTCTTCAAAATTCCTACCTTCTTTATAAAATGTATAAGGGGTGGAGTTGGGTTACCACCGGCAGGTTCCTTATCCCAATCTTCACCCCATACATCGTCAATATCACTAAAAATAAACTCGTAAATATTATCCCCCTTAAAGTTGGGACCGAGTTCATTAACGTATACTAGTTTCATAGTAACTCACCCTTTTGAGAAACTTTAATCTGTTGACCTTCGTTCTCAAATACTAAGTTACCTTTGTTTGTTTTACCTAAAAATTTAATATCAGAATTTTCTCTCAATAGGAAGTCTGCAGTCATTTCTTGTTCTACAGTCTCACACATTGACTTCATTTCTTTTCTGACAGTTACTTTCTGAACTTTCTCAGCGATGAATCTTTTGATGTTTTTTTGTTCACTCATCACTTTTTCGTCTTCAGAAACTACAAAATACTTAGAAAGAACTTTATCGATTTTTGACTCAGAAAAAATTTCATCCATTAGTTTCCCACCCATGTCCATGTTTCTTCTCTTACGTAGTTTGAATGGTTGACCATATTTTTCTTTATACATATCAAACATTCTTCTACCACTACTACTCATACCTAAATCTCTTTTGTCACTATCGTCAGGTCTAAACCATTTTTGTTTTGCCCCGTATCTTGACATCAAATCATCAAAGTCTTCGATTTCTTCTTCATCGTAGTCAAAATCAAATTCTCCTTTATATTCACTATCATTTCTATTAAACCAAGGTTGGTCACCAATAGATAAGAACATATCATCGTAGTCTTCTTTCATTTCACCCATTTCAGCTTCAGGTTCTTCGTCACCTAAGTCAAAATCCATGTCCAAATCTAATTCATCACCTGCATCAACATCTAAGTCTGCTTCATCATCTACACCGTAGTCGATTTCGTCTTCTTCAAAGTTAGCTAAGATATCTTCTTTATCTTCTTCACTTAACTTATCCAAATCAATTGCTGAAATGATTGAATTCAAAACGTATTTGATATCTTCTGAAGTTAAACCTTCCTGGGAGTCGATGGTTCTTAACTTCTGACCTAATTTACCTGTTAGTTTTTGAATTACTTTGATTGATACTTCTTCTTCTTGGTCATCCATTTCTTGGTCCATTTCAGGTTCCATATCCATGTCTAAATCCAAGTCCATTTCTTCTTCACCTTCAGGTGTGTCCAAACCTAAATCTAAATCTAAGTCTTCACCACCCATATCACTATCAGCAGATGCCGACAAGTCTAAATCCATTTCAGGTTCTACTGCCGGAGCTTCAGGTTTTGGTGTTTTTAGAACAAACTTCTTTTCTTGCTCTCCGAAAAGGTTCAACCCTTCTTCGTTTTCGTGAAGTCTGTTTAATTCTGCAGCCATCAAATTGAATTTCTTCAAAGCTTTTGAGTATGAACTCATATACTTTCTGTTGGCCATTGGTTCGTTGTAATCCATTTCTGATTCATTCAAACCACTTTTGATGATATATCCGTTTTTCTCAAATACAATACCGTAATATTTTCCATCGGCTAACTGTCTTTGATACTCCACAGAATTCGATTCGTTCAATTCTGAACGGTCTGTTTCGTTATAACGAGCAATTTCCATGATACGTTTTAGTTTGTCCGTACCCTGTAATTTCTCACTACCTAAAGGTCTTAAATCTCCCATTTTATATTATTTATAAAACTTTATTTTAATTAAAAACACCGCCACCACCAAGGAGGACAGAGCCACATTGTATTACTTCTTCACCATCACTATTAGTATAGATAGGATGAGGAGTTGCCGTTCCACCTGAGAACGCTTCATATTCGTTGTGCGAGTTACAAGTATTAATTGGCATAACTTTTTTTCTAATAAATATATTGAAAAATAAGATTTTTCCTTTTTACACTATAATTAGTAAAAATTATTCTTCAATCTCCTGTTCTAATGACAGGTTTTTATCCACAAGTTCGTTGGTAAAATCAAATAGTTTTTGAACGTATCCGTTTCTTCTTAAGAATTTGAATACTAAGTTCTCGTAAGAATATTCACCCTCACTCTCTAATCCACAACTACGGTATTTCTTTAGTTGGTCTTTGAATTTGTCAATCGTTTCTAAGGCTTGGTCGAGGTCTTCATCTTCAACAGTATCTAAAAGATTATCAATCTTATCCATCCAAGATTCTACTTTCTCCTGTAATCTCTCTTCGTCAATTTTAACCTCTTCTTTAGATGGTTCTTCTATCCACTCGTCAAATAATACCGAATATACCCCTGTTGAAAAGTGTGATTCATTAAGGTCCTGAACGTATAATTCTACTTCATAACCTTTTACTGTGATGTCGTGAGTAGAGTTAAATAATGTTTTCTTTAATTTAAATAATTCTTTAATAAGTTCCTTATCATCTCCTGACTCATCAAAGTCATACATAATGTGTAAATCAACATCAGAGAATTTGGACCAGTTGTAATTTGCCAAAGAACCTGTCATAGTAATATCTGAGACAAAGATAGGTAAACCTAAAAATTCAATAAATTCATTGGCTATATCGATAAGGGATTGACGCACATCAGAATGCATAGACATGTCCTCATTATCCCATATCTCAGGATTGAGTTCGTCTTGCACATAAAAACTTGATACTATTTCATCAAATTTACCCATTAACAATAAATACCACGAAGACTTACTTTGTTATTTTTTTGTATTCGTATTTCTTCGCAATCTCTTTGTTGAAGAAACTTCCTTGAGATTCTGCCATTCTAAATTGGGTATAAACTTTGTGTGGAACATCTTTGTATTCGTATTCCATGCCGTTTTTGAATGTTGCTGTTAGTTTCTTTTGGTCGAGGTCATAGATAGTCTTAGTGATGTTTGAAGACTCTACCTCATTGATGATTTGTTTACCTACGATTTTTTCACTCTTGATTGCCATTGTTTAAAGGATATTTTTCTTCTAACTTAGACAACTTTCTTGAAATGTAACTATCAAAATTCTTTTTGACATCATCATTCCACATACCGTATTTCATTAATTGTTGATTTACGTTTTGAATATTATTAAGAACTTCATCTCTTAACCTAAACACCTCAGCAGGTGCCGATGAGATACTTTTTAAGTCTTCTTCTGTAAAACCAGCATCTCTAAGTGCCATTCTAAGTTTTATGAATGACTCTTCTATAGAGCCCACATCACCAAACTTTGTAATATATTCTAACCACGGTTGTTTCATAACCATAAATATAAAAAAACCCCGATTTCTCGGGGTTTTCAGGAATTAGTCCTCCAATTTTTTTATCTCGTCACGAAGTTCGATGGCCCTTTCGAAGTTTTCTTTTGAGATTGCCAATTGGAGTTCTTCTTTTAAGTCGGTTATTTTCTTGTTATTCTTTTCTAAGTTTTTGATTTGGTCTCTTAGTTCTGCCGCTTTTTCAAACTCTTGATTTTCAACATACTTCTGTAGTTTGTTCTTTAATTCTAGAGTTTTATCACTTTCTGTTGTGGTTGTAGAATCGTTTACCCTAACGATAGATGTTACTGAATAAGTTCCGTCGTTAGAAGTAAAAGTTTCTTTGGTCCACTTTCCGTGTTCATCACTTCCTTCCTCAACCTTACTCTTACCCTGAATATAGGTAGGTGAGTTGAACATAGAGTTTAATTCATTAAACATAGAATCGAATTCTGATAACCAATTTCTTCTTCCAAACATAATTTTGTATTTTTAAAAAATTTATTTTACATTTGTTCTCTCATAGAAAAATGTGCCAAATTGAAAATCGAGTATGTTGACTGACATAATGTCAGTTGTAAATAAAATTTACTGACATTTTGAGTTAATGTGTTTTTTGTCCCGATTTTTGTTTATCTTTGTAGTGTTAAAAATTAAAAACGATTGATATATGATTGAGTCTGTAGACCCTAATGACAACCCACGTGGAGACAAGAAAAAATCCAACTCACCAACTCCGGTGTTGGACAACTTCTCTCGTGATTTGAATAAGTTAGCGGAGATGGGAAAACTCGACCCTGTGGTGGGTCGTGAACGTGAGATTGACCGAATCGCACAAATCCTTTCTCGTAGAAAGAAAAACAACCCTATCATCATTGGCGAGCCAGGCGCTGGTAAGACCGCCATTGTTGAAGGATTGGCGATGAAGATTTTCGAAGGTGATTGTCCTCGTAATCTTTGTGATAAACGCATCGTTTCTTTGGACCTCACATCCATCGTTGCAGGAACTAAGTATCGTGGACAGTTTGAGGAACGTCTAAAGGTTATTTTGGATGAACTTCACGACAATCCTGATATCATCATCTTCATCGATGAGATTCACACCATTATTGGTACTGGTAACGCATCAGGTTCATTGGATGCATCCAACATCTTCAAACCGGCACTTGCTCGTGGTGAACTACAATGTATCGGAGCAACGACTCTTGACGAATACCGTGAGAACATTGAGAAGGACGGAGCATTGGAACGTCGTTTCCAAAAAGTAGTCGTGGACGGGGCAACACCTGAAGAGACAATGATTATCCTTTCCAACCTCAAGTCTCGTTACGAGTCTCACCACAAAGTAAACTACACTGACAAATCGTTAGAAGCATGTGTATACTTAGCTGACCGTTACATCACAGACCGTGAGTTCCCTGATAAAGCTATTGACATCATGGATGAGGTGGGTGCACGAACACAGATTTCTGTGAAACTACCTGAAGAGATTGAGGTATTGAAGGAAGAGGCACTCAAAATCAAGCAGGAGAAAATTGACGTGGTAAAACGTCAGGACTATGAGAAAGCTGCACATCTACGTGACAAAGAACGTAAGGTATTGGAAAAGTTAGAGAAGGTTAAGGAAGATTTTGAAAAGAAGCAAGATACCGAGCGTAAAGATGTCACTGAAGAAATGGTTTATGATGTGGTGGCAAACATGACCAAGATTCCAGTATCCAAACTCAACCAAAATGAGATGGATGGTTTGTTGGAGTTGGAAAACAGCCTCAATAAGACGGTCATCGGTCAAGAACCAGCGGTTAAGAAGATTGCAAAAGCTATCCGTCGTAACCGTGTGGGTATCAAAGACCCCAACCGACCAATCGGTTCTTTCATCTTCTTAGGTTCAACTGGTATTGGTAAGACTCACTTGGCAAAACAGTTGGCGAAAGAAATCTTCGGTGACGAAGACGCACTCATCCGAGTGGATATGAGTGAATACCAAGAGAAATACACCATGTCTCGTTTGATTGGTTCTCCTCCAGGATATGTGGGTCACGACCAAGGTGGTCAACTTACCGAGGCGGTGAAGAACAAACCTTACTCAGTGGTATTGTTTGATGAGATTGAAAAGGCAAACAAAGACATCTTCTCACTTCTTCTTCAGATGATGGACGATGGTCACCTAACAGACAGTTTCGGTCGCAAGATTAACTTCAAAAACTGTTTGATTATTATGACATCAAACTTGGGTGTTAAGAAACTTCAGGACTTCGGTGCGGGTGTAGGTTTTGATACCAACGCAAGAATGAGTGGTGATGAGGACCTGAAAAAGGCTCTCCTTCAAAAAGAGTTGAAGAACCACTTTACCCCTGAGTTCTTAAACCGTTTGGATGAGGTGATTGTCTTCAACCCTCTCAAAGAAACTGAAGTTCGTCAGATTGTGGACATCGAGTTATCTAAACTCAGCAAACGTTTGGATAAGTTGGGTTACAACATCGACATTACCAAAGAACTACGTGATATGTTGGCAGATATCGGTTTCGATGAGAAATACGGAGCACGTCCTATCAAACGAGCAATCCAAGAGAAGATTGAAGATTTTATCTCTGAAGAAGTTCTTCGTGGTAAGATTAAAATCGGAAACTCTTACACCTTAGAGGTTGAGGAAGAGAATGTTGTATTAAAAGAGGGGAATTAACCCCCTCTTTTTTTGGCAACTCAAAAAAAAGATGTATATTTGTAGACTAAATTAAAAACAATGAACAAAGAAACCTTAACTCGTTTTAAAGACTTGCTCTCTGTCCCCTCGAAAACATATCAAGAGGACCAGATGGTGGAATACATCTCATGGGTATTGGATACCATTCCTGGTGTTGAATACTACACCGATGAGATGAACAACATCTACGCAACCAAGAAACAAGAGGGTTTCAACGGACATTTTCCAATGTTCATTGCCCATACCGACACGGTCCACTCGTTGGTACCAGAAATTGTCGTTGAGGAGCAATATCTTCCCAAACCACCTACCTTCGGAAAAACATTCGATGACACAGAACATCATGTCCTAAAGGCATACACGCCAGATGGTAATCCGACAGGTATTGGTGGTGATGATAAAGCGGGAATATTCATTTGTCTCGAACTACTCCGCGTTCTATCAAATGTGAAAGTAGGGTTATTCGTTTCTGAAGAGACCGGATGTCACGGTTCAAGCAAATGTGATATTGACTTCCTCAACGACGTCGGTTACGCCATTCAATTCGACGCACCTGGTGACCACCTAATTACCGAGTATTGCTCGGGAGTTCAACTCTTTGAACGTGATAGTGAGTTTGGTGAACGTGCCATTCGTGTGATTGAAAACACTATGGGTACCAAATTAGAACTACAGTCTCACCCCTATACCGATGTGTCACAAATCAAAATGAAGTCTGACTTCGTTTGTTTGAATATGTCTTGTGGGTATTACAATATGCATACATCCAATGAATTCATCTCAACTGAAGATGTGGACAAAGCAATTCGTAGTGGTATCAATTTGGTTAACGAATTGGGTTTTGAAAAGTATGAATATCACTTTAAGAAAAACAACCTAACCTATGGTTACGGAAACTTATTTGATGTGGACAGTCTTAGAGATGATGATTTTGACGATTGGGATTCTACATTAGGTGACGGTCTTTACGATGAAGAAGATACCGTAGAGTTGGATGACAACATTGTCCACAAAGAATGGTCAGGGGTGAGTATCATCTCAAAACATACGGGTGAATCTGTATGGTTGAGTGATGAAGAATGTGCTTCTCTTTACGAAATTATTCGTGAGAAGGTATTATTCAAAGGGGTCGAATAACGAATAGTTATTCATCATGTTGTAAATTGAGGAGAGCTTGGCTCTCCCTTTTTTTATCTCGTAGGCATCTTTTTCAGAGTCAAATCTCTTCAGTTTGAAGTTTACCTTATTGGTTTCAGGGTCAATTCCCTCAATACTAATAAACACACCTTCTTGAGATGGAACTTTATTATTCTTACCTAATCTACCAAACTCTTCCTTTACCTTTTCTAATAATTTCACGTATTCTTTAAAATCCACAAAGTAATCGGCATCGTCCAAATCAGAATAGATATCTTCCAATACACTTAATGTTGGACCATTAAACTCCTCATTAAAGGTTTTATCATCCTCACTTTCATACGCCATCTCATAAGGGTAATCATATGGGAAAGATATGTTTACAGTTACCAAATCTCGTATCATATCCATCACACCCATACCCATATAGTGTTCACTATTTTCGTATAAGTTAATGACTTCATCTAAGGAAATTTCATAGTTATAAAAACATTCACCGTCTTTAGTCACTCCAATGTCATCTAAGATGTTACAAAGACCTTCCGTGAATTCCTTTTTCAAACCTTCAACTATTGATTGGTTTTTGGCTTGGGTAAATTCTTCAGATAACCTCTCTAAGTCACGACTAGATAAAGTCTCGGCCATAAACTCACCAATCTTATTGGCTTCCTCACGGTCCACATCCAAACCACCTTCTGTCTCTTTAATAAGTTCGGCAATTTTAGGGTCATACACTTCAAGAATATCTTTTAGAACACTCAAATGTTCTTGATTTAAATAAAACAGGTAATACCCATCTTTTAACTCTTCATCCCAATTATATGGGTCGTAGTAATCAGCATCAAAACCATATGGTTGTTCAATGGCATATTCAATATACTTTAAGTCTTCTTCACTAACCTCGTCTTCGAAAAGGCTTAAGAACTTTTCAATACCTTCAAAGTTAATCTTAATAGTGTAGTCACCTTTACTACCATCAACACCTGTAATTAAAGGGTCTCTAAGTTTAACCATTTTTGGCTCTATCTCTCCGAGTTGTAATTTTTTCAACATCTCGTATTGATTACCACCTTTGATTAATTTTCTAATCTCAGAAGATATCGGTTCAAACTTTTCCAATAAGACATTTAATGTTCTTATGGAGTCCTTTTGGTCATAAACCTCAAGCTTACCATTATCCCTAACCAATAATGCCATCTTACCGAAAATACTATCGGGAGACTTCTTATCTATGATATAATACAAACTACCTTCTTCAGTATATTTGTCAAAGTATCTGGTGTCGTCTTTTGTAGTGGTACACCATTTGGTATTTGCACCATAATAACAGGATGCTCCGTGAGACATTGGCTCAACAATTAAAAAACGGTCATCTTCATAAATTCTGTTGACCTCTTTTTTTATTTCCTTCTCTTTTTCCTTTTCAACTTTTCTACGACGAACTGCAGTCATTAACGCTTGAAGTCCCCAAATGGAATCATATTTGTTAATGTCTTTTGGTGCCAATTTAATCTTGTCACCATTAACCAACGCAGAAATGGATTCCGCATAGTCAATATCCTCTGGTGTGATGGATGTTGCAGACTTATGAAACTGCTCAATAAGGTCGATGAATAGATTTACGTTATCGGCAACAGAATACGTTGAAGGGTTGCCCAAACCAATCATTTGTTTGATTAACCACTCAGAATACTTTTTGGTGGATGAAGGGTCACCATCAATGAGTGTCTCCAATAAGTCAGGAGCATCGGCAAAGGTAGGACTGTCCTTGTATTTATCTATAAGGTTTTCCTTTTTACCTTCGAGTAGTATGTTCTGAAATTTAATCATAAAAGTTAACTATAAATACTTGACAGTTTGGATAATTAACAATTAACCCTTATATTTGAAGTATAAATAAGAAACACATGAAAAAACTACTTTTACTTTTACTTGTTACGTTATCTTCATTTACTTTAACATCTCAGGGAAATGACATTAAGGTTATTGAAAATAAATTACGACTTCATGAAAGACTGTTCATTGAGAAGATTAATGAAGAAAGAGTTAAACGTAATTTAAGTCCCGTTGTTTTTAATCAGGGTATTTATGATACGGTTTCAACACCACAAGCCATTTACATGGCAGAAGTGTTAAATGTTGTCCACACACCCAACGGAGTTAATAGTCACTGTGGAGAATGTGTTACGGGTGTATTCTATGAAGATGGTTTAGATATTTCAGACGAAGCTATTCTTAATTTTCGTAATTCTAAAGATGGTCACTGGAATTTACTAATGTCTAGACATAACGAAGTAATGACTGTGCGTATGGAATACGCCATATGGAATGATAATCCGATAATCTATATATGTGTGAACCACATGTAAAAAAAAAAGACCCTTTCGGGTCTTTTTTATGCTTCAGTAAACTCTTGTCCTGAAGGTCCAATTGGAAAACGTAATTTCTCGTTTTGCATCTTTTGAACCATTTCTCTAAAAGTTTTGTCATTATCAACGACTTTTCTCTTTTCTCTTGGGTATTCAACTTCTTTACATAGGGAATTGTAACGGTTACATACTCTATAAAGTCTGGACCTATTTAATCTCCAATCTTCCGAACCGTTAGTTTTGTTAAACATTGGAACATACTTGTATTGGTCAGGTTGGTTTACATCTATAATATATGATGAACCATCTAAAAACCCATAAAAGTAACTACTATCGCTCTGACTAATACCATGTCTTGGTTTAGACGCTACAAATACTCTCGGTCTTGTTGGTACACCACTTAAGTCAATATTTAAATTAACAAATTGTTCTTTTTTGTAATCTTCATGGTCCCTTCCTTTTTCTGGTTCCCATGGAGTATCTCCGA
>Ga0070745_1000596_pt1 | contig 21317 bp, 9 predicted proteins | sample VirMetDEL_Mar_4_FD_77438 | JGI IMG/M metagenome (GOLD analysis project Ga0070745, IMG submission 77438) | Aqueous microbial communities from the Delaware River and Bay under freshwater to marine salinity gradient to study organic matter... | ecosystem: Environmental > Aquatic > Marine > Coastal ...
CAATGGTAGAGTTCGAAGAGATGCAAAAAAATCCGGAGGAAAATTTTACGACTGTAGAGGTCGATACAGTGACTGGCGAGTATTATATAAACTTGCCAGAGTGGGTACTAAATGATTTTGGATGGTACGAAGGCACACAAGTAAATATGGAGGTTGAGGGAGACTGCATTGTGATAACGGAAGTCAAGGGAGATTGACGTTACATAGATAATACTGTATGATACTGAAGTAATTACACTCTATTATGGCTAAAGGATTTACCGTAAAGGCAAAGGCACCCACACCGTCGCAAAGCACTGCAGAGTGGGACTATGAGAAAGCAAAGGAGATGATCAAAGGTAAATCGATCGTCTTTTGTCTTCCTGGGAGAGGTGTTTCATATACATATCTGAAACATTTTGTGCAATTGTGTTTTGATATTGTGCAAGCAGGAGCAAGCATTCAGATTTCTCAAGATTATAGTTCCATGGTGAACTTTGCACGTTGTAAGTGTTTGGGTGCGAATGTACTGAGAGGACCCGATCAGATTCCCTGGGACGGTCGTTTAAACTATGATTATCAGTTATGGATTGATAGTGATATTGTTTTCAATACTGAGAAGTTCTATCAGTTAATTCTGATGGACAAGGACATTGCAAGTGGATGGTATTGTACCGAAGACGGTCGTACCACAAGTGTTGCACACTGGTTAGATGAAGATGACTTCAAGAACAATGGTGGTGTCATGAACCACGAAACACTGGAAAGTATTCAGAAGCGTAAGGAACCATTTACTGTTGACTATGCAGGATTTGGATGGATCATGATTAAACACGGAGTTTTTGAGCATCCTGATATGAAGTATCCATGGTTTGCTCCTAAGATGCAAGTTTTTGATTCTGGTGCAGTACAGGATATGTGTGGAGAGGATGTATCGTTCTGTCTGGATGCAAAGGAAGCAGGTTTTGAAATTTGGTGCGATCCTCGTATCAGAGTCGGGCACGAAAAATCAAGAGTGATTTGACATGGCTGACGAATTTTACAATATTTTTTGTAAAGGACGTAAATTGTATTCCAACTTGACACAGGAGGAATATTTCGATATTATGGAGGACCTGTCGATAGAGTATTATCAGACCGGTTCTCCAAGACCTGAAGATCTTGAAACTGAAATTATTAGGAGATTAAACAATGGCAATGCGTAAAGGTGGCGGTTATGTGGAGGGTGCTCCGAAAAAAACTCGTCAAGGAAAAGGTGTGAATACCAAGTATGCCGCGTCTTCTCGCAATAAAGCAAAGAAGAAGTACCGTGGTCAAGGTAAAGGTTAAATAAGACAGTCAATAAAATCTCATGAGTTGTCTCATCACCAACCTCCCATCAGTAGAAGTATGGGTTCGTAAGGAATATCTTACAGATCATCAGAGTGGACACGGTGAATTTGTTAAGGGCGTTTGGGTTTCGGCAAAGTCGATTCCTGGACGCGCTTTTTATTTTGAGACATATTTACCAGAATATGCGGCAATGTATGATAAACTGCCGATTAGCGCGTTTGTCTCGTCGCCAAAAACACCTGATCCTGATATGAACCTACCAAACCTACAGTTTTGGAACTGCATGGACTATGGTGTGGTGAGTATTGACAAGAAATTCATCGGTAGTATGGATTTTGAGTGCTATACACGGGACTTTGGCATTCAAAAAGGCACTTATGTCTGTACAATTGACAATTATCACCGTGATCCTGACATGGTAGACTGGGCAACGAGTGAAAATCCTGCCGAACACAAGTCTCATAACCTCATTGAACTTGAAAATGGTCAATATGCACTGTATCCAAATAATAGATTACGTATTTTTGACAATAGTCTGACACCTGTCGAACCAAAAATGCCTGATTTCAAGGTTTCGACTCAATATTATCAGGTAGAATGTGGTTATGATCGTCTTGGTATGGGTGATGAGGATGAATATCACTGGAAAACCGCTCAAGAACGTGAAAATAAATAGCGTTAAGGGATAGCAACCCCTCTAAAAGTTCTGATTTTAACGAATCAGGAGCTAAAATGGGAAATCATCACCAGGTTGATAAGGGAGAACTGTTCATTGAACAAGGAATGACCCTTATTACAGAAGTAGAAAGTGAAAAATATCTTAGAAAAGCATCAAAACAGAGAAAAATTACTCAAAATGAGGAACTCTATCCAATTCCAGACGATCGTTTAGAGCGTCAATGTGGTGGTGCTCATGGTTTTGATGATTTTGTTGAAAGATGGCATGAGTAAATATAAATAAAATCAAGAAAACTCTATACTAATGGCAGAACAAAGGGTATCCAGATCATTTAAAGACATCAGTTTATCCTTTGTTCCACATCCAGTGACAAAGGATCTTCAAATATTAAAAAATGAGAACGCGATTCGTAGATCCGTAAGAAATATTGTTGAGACCATCCCCACTGAAAGATTTTTCAACTCATTGTTAGGATCTGATGTAAGGGATAGTCTGTTTGAATTTGTGGATTTTGGTACTGCATCTGTTATACAGAGTCAGATTTTGGTTGCAATAGAAAACTTTGAACCAAGAGTTGATAATGTAGTTGTTGAAGTGGATCCTCAACCAGACCAAAATTCATTTAATGTGACTGTTATTTTTGACATTATTGGGCAAGAGTTTCCGACACAAGAGTATACGTTCCTATTAGAGGCAGCAAGATAAGATGCCCTTTACAAAATTTACGAATTTAGATTTTGATCAGATAAAGACTTCAATCAAAGATTATCTTCGCGCTAATTCAACATTTAGCGACTTTGATTTTGAAGGATCAAATTTTTCTGTCTTAATTGATACGTTAGCATATAATACTTATATTACGGCATTTAACTCGAACATGATTGTTAATGAGTCCTTCTTGGATTCGGCAACTCTTCGAGAAAATGTTGTTTCTCTTGCAAGAAATATAGGATATGTACCACGCTCAAGAACGGCAGCAAGGGCAACGATATCCTTTACAGTATCAACTACCGAAGATACTCCTACACTAACCTTACAGAGGGGTCTGGTGTGTGTAGGGACCGCAAATGATACGACATATACTTTCTCAATACCAGAAAACATCACTGCCACCGTTGTTAATGGCGTGGCATCCTTCGATAATATTTCTGTCTATCAAGGAACATATCTGACAAAGAGATTTGATTATGATGGATCTCTTGATCAGAGATTTATTCTTAATAATTCTTATATCGATACTTCTACATTATCAGTTTATGTTAGAAAAACTTCGGAGAGTGGATTAGGAATTGAGTACGGTGCGATTGATAATATTTTAGGAACAACATCAGATTCTAGAATTTACATTCTACAGGAAGTCCAAGATGAGAAATATGAAATAAAGTTTGGTGATGGAATTATTGGAAAGAAACTTGGAGATTATGTTGGTGGAGATGGAACCGTAGTTACTGCCAACTATATTATTACAGATGGAGAAGAAGGTAATGGTGCCAGTGTTTTCTCCTTCTCTGGAAGTATTGTTACTGCCTCCAATATATTAATTGATTCAGGAAACGTTACTATAACGACCAACCAGGCATCTCAAAACGGATCTAGTATAGAACCAATAGATTCAATCAAATACTATGCTCCAAGAGTCTATTCGGCGCAGAATAGAGCAGTTACATCTAGAGATTATGAGGCAATTATAAAAAGAATATATCCAGAAACAGAATCTGTTGCCGTTGTTGGCGGAGAAGAATTGGATCCACCAGAATATGGAAATGTCATATTGAGCATCAAACCAAAAAATGGAAGTTTTGTTTCTGATTTTAATAAGTCAAGAATTTTAAGTCAGTTAAAACAATATACAGTTTCTGGAATTAATCCAAAGATCATTGATCTCAAATCTCTTTATGTTGAAATTGATTCATCGGTATACTACAACAGCACTCAAGTTTCTAGTGCAGACTCTCTGAAGACTAATGTATTGAATAGTATAACCAAATATTCTAAATCACTAGATCTGAATAAGTTTGGAGGTAGATTTAAGTACAGTAAAGTCCTGCAGGTAATTGATACCACAGATTCTGCAATTACTTCTAATATTACTAAAGTCAGAATTAGAAGAGATTTGAAGGCATCTTTAAATCAATTTGCACAGTATGAATTGTGTTTTGGTAATAAGTTCCATGTGAACCCATCAGGACTTAATATCAAGTCTACTGGATTTAAAATTTCTGGAGAGTCTTCTACAGTATACTTGACAGATACTCCTACCATTACTACTGGTAACAGTGCTATTACAAGTGCCACTGCTGCCAGCCAAGTTTTTCTTACTAGACCAAGACAAATCTCCGCAAAGACAGGTGTTCTTTCGATAGTTAAAATCGATTCTAGTGGCAATAGTATCGTTGTTGCCAAAGACGTTGGAAAAGTTGACTACGTTAAAGGAGAGATTACTATAGGAACAATAAACATTACAGAAACATCTATTTCTGGTGGCATTATAGAAATTCAAGCATTCCCAGAATCCAATGATGTCATTGGATTGAAAGACTTATATTTGTCCTTTGATATTTCTAAAAGTACAATAAATATGGTAAGGGATGTAATCGCTTCTGGTGATGAAATAACAGGAAATGTGTTTACTAGAGATTACTATACATCAAGTTACTCAAACGGGAATTTAGCAAGAAACTAATATGATACAGACTGGTTTTGAATCTAGAGTTAAGGTTCAGCAGATTATTGAGAGCCAACTTCCAAGTTTTATATTGGATGAAAATCCAAATGCCTCCGAGTTTTTAAAGCAATATTACATATCTCAAGAATATCAAGGTGGTCCGATAGACATTGCGGAAAACCTTGATCAATACTTAAAGTTAGAAAATCTTGTACCAGAAGTAGTTGTTGATAGCACTACGCTGTCTTCCAACATTAGTTCAAGTGCAACTAGCATTTCTGTATCAAGTGTCAAAGGTTTCCCAAATAAGTATGGTCTTTTGAAAATTGGTGATGAAATTATCACCTATACTGGAATATCTGGAACAACATTTACAGGGTGTGTTCGTGGATTTAGTGGTATTACCGATTACCATCAAGATTTAAATCAGGAAGAACTTACATTTTCCACCTCCTCTGCGGCAGAACACTCTTCTGGTGCTAGTGTACAGAATTTAAGTTCTCTGTTTTTAAAAGAATTTTATCAAAAATTAAAATATACTATTGCACCAGGTTTAGAAAAGACTGATTTTACAACAAGTCTGGATGTTGGAAATTTTCTAAGCGAAGCAAATTGTTTCTACAAAGCAAAAGGAACGGACGAATCGTTCAGAATTCTATTTAATGTTCTTTATAATGAAACTCCAAAAATTATAAATTTAGAACAATATCTGATTAAACCATCTTCTGCAGAATATGTAAAGCAAGAAGTAGTAATTGCAGAGTCGATTTCTGGGGATAATCCTCTCAATCTTGTAGGTCAGACTATAAAAAAATCCACAGATGAATCTACTAGTGCATCTGTATCTTCAATAGAAACTTTTAATAGAAACTCTCAACAGTATTATAAAATTTCTTTGTTTGTTGGAAATGATGAATTTCCTGCGATTGAGGGTAATTTTACAATTACTCCAAATACAAAAACAACTAATACGGCATCTACATCTTCATCAGTAATTACCGTCGATTCTACCATAGGATTCCCTGATAGTGGAACTTTTGTATGTGGAAATAACACCGTTACTTATACCAGTAAGTCAATCAATCAATTCTTGGGATGCTCTGGTATCAGTGAAAGCATAGGGAAGAACGCACTGATCAGAAATAATGAAATATATTTTGGATATGAAAATGGTGATATCACTAAAAAAGTAGAATTTAGAATTCTTGGAGTATTATCAAGTTTTGTACCAACTTCAGAAGACATCAATGTTTCTGAAAACGATATTATAACCATCAAAAATGTTGGCGATTTAATTAAGAATCCACAACAAAATAAAACATACAAACAAACATTTGCAAATTCTTGGATTTATAATACTGCTGCAAGATATCAGGTATCAGAAATTGGTTCTAACTATGTCTTGTCTAGCAATATTGATAGATCTAGTTTAAAAGTTGGCGATAGAGTTGAGCTATTAGAAAGAGATACTGAGATTTTAGCAACAGAAAGTGATAATCCACATATTGCAGAAATTATTTCTAGTAATACGATAAGATTAGAAGGTTCTTTTACAGTAGATTCTAGTAAAGAATATGATATAAGAAGAAAGATTAATACTGCAAGTAGTTCTGCTGTTCCAATTGAATATGGAAATGATTTAATTACTTCAGATGTACAGAATCTTTATAGCGACAAAGATGACTTTGCATATGTTGCATCAAATTCATTACCATCCTCCGCAATTTCTGGATTTACTCACACGTACAGATATAATGTAACGAGTAATATTAAAAGTGCTACTCTATCTTCACAAAATGATCTCTTTGATTCCGATTCTGATGGAAATTATGGAACCATAGGTTTTTCTAATAACGCTCCATTTTTAACTGGCGATAGAATATATTATCAACCAAATTCAACACCACTGGTTGGTCTAGAAACTGGTAGTTACTACGTTGAGGTACTTCCATCTAATAATAAAAGAATAAGACTTTATTCTTCAAGATCTTTTATCGATGGTTCTAGTTTCTTAAAATTCAGCGTACCAGAATCTGGATTTGATACTCAGACTTTTACTTTATATTCGCATAGATCTGGAGAAATTGGAGTACAAAAGGTACTTAAAAAGTTTCCTCTTCAAGCAAAGATAGAAAGTCCAGGAGAAGAGACAATTTCTGGAACAACTGGAATGTTAATCAATGGAGTTGAAATTAGTAACTATAAGTCTCTGGATAAAATTTACTATGGACCATTACAATCTATTGATGTATTGAATGGCGGAGAAGATTATGATGTAATTAACCTTCCCACACTGACAATTTCTTCGGGTTCCTCAAATGCTTTGGCACAACCTGCTATTGGTGGATCAATTAAAGAAGTTTACATAGATTCTCAAGATTATGATATTGAAAAAGTTGTTTCTGTTGACATTGTAGGTGGAAATGGATCTGGTGCTGTACTAGAACCTGTTGTTAGCAAAAGAGTTAGAGATATACTATTTGATGGTAGAACTGCAGCAAATGGTGGTGGAATAAGCACAACTGGAAACAGAATTTCGTTCTTAACTGATCACAATTTAAATAATGGAGATCAAGTAGTATACAATTCAAATGGAAATTCTCAAGTTGTAATTGGATCTGGTTCTTCGACTCTTATTACTAACACATCATACTTTGTAAAAATTGAGAACAATACTACAGTCAGTTTGTTTAAGTCTTTATTAGACTACACAAACAATACAAATGTAATAGGATTTTCAACTGGAACTCAAGGAGTACATAAGTTTAGTACAATTGTACCGAAAAATACTATTTCTGAAATTAAAGTAATAGATGGTGGAAGTGGTTATACTAATAGAAAACTCATTGTAAAAGGTTCTGGAATATCAACAGTTAGCGATTCTGTCAATTTTACCAATCATGGATTTAATACTGGCGAATTAGTTACATATGACTTCCAAACCAGTGCTATTTCCGGTCTTTCAACATCTAATCAGTATTACATCTTAAAGATCAATGATGATTCTTTCAGATTATGTAATGCTGGTATTGCCGGAACAGATACCTCAGAATTTGATAGAAAAGATTATGTCAAATTCTCAAATACTGGATCTGGATATCAATATTTTGCGTATCCATCTATTTCAGTTTCAGTAAAATATAATCCAGTTGGTTTTAGTACTGGAACTCAATCCTATCAAGAGATCGTAGCAACTCCAGTCGTAAGAGGAACTATTCAAGATGTATATCTTTATGAGCAAGGAACTGGATATGGTTCTACAGTATTAAATTATCAAAACAATCCTACTATAACAATTAAAAATGGAAAGAATGCTTCCATAATTCCAAATATATCAAATGGTCAGATTATTTCTGTAAATATTCAATATAGTGGGGACGAATATTATTCATCTCCAGATTTGATTGTCACAGATTCTTCTGGTTCTGGATCTGGAGCAAAACTTAGACCAGTAATTTCTGGTGGCAAAATAACTGATGTTAAAATTATAAACGCTGGAATTGGTTATTCAAGCACATCTACATCTATTTCTGTAAGATCTGCAGGTATCAATGCTCTTCTGAGTCCAAAAATTAGAGAGTTGACAGTAAATAATAATATTAAATTTGGAAATGAAGTTTTACTAGAGTCAGACAATAAGATAAAGTATACTGTTTCTGCATATTTTGAAGATCTAAGAGACTCCTTTGGAGAAAATAGTGGAAATATATCAGGAATAATTGGATGGGCTTATGATGGAAATCCAATTTATGGACCTTTTGGATATTCTGATCCTAAAAATTCATCATCATCAATAACTCGAATGTCATCGGGATATGTTTTAGATACTTCTTACACCGATAGACCTTCTGGATTCTCTTCTGGTTTCTTTGTAGAAGACTACAAATTTACAAATTCTGGTACTTTAGACAGATACAACGGTAGATTCTGCAAAACTCCAGAATTTCCAAACGGTGTTTATGCGTACTTTGCATCTATAAATTCATCGGGAGATCCATCATTCCCATACTTTATTGGCAATGATTACAGATCTAAACCACTAGATGAAAATACAACATTAAATCAGTCTTTCGATTTTTCAAATTCAAATCTACTTCGCAACACTTTGCCATATAAGGTAGCAGATAAGAATGCTAAGTATGACTTCATCTCCGAAATAGATGATATTACTCAACAGCAAATAATTATTGAATCTGTTACTCGTGGAGGAGTAGAAAGATTTGACATTAAAAACTCTGGATCAAATTACAAGGTCAATGATATTTTAGATTTCAACAATAATAGAACTAGTGGTGGTGGAGCATATGCTACTGTCTCTTTTGTTGAAGGTAAAAATATTACTGAAGTAAACACGACAGTAACCGCTTATGAAAATTCTATATTTACGTGGGACAATGGCAAAAAAGTAAAAGTATCAATTTTGCCAAATCATGATCTAAATGATGGTGATTATGTAACTATTTCTGGTTTTTCAACCAACCTCTCCACTCTTAATGGGACACACAAGATAAAAGTTGATACTAAAAATTCAGTTGCTATTTCTACTATTCCTTCAACTGCAAGTATTGGTGGAACTGAGATTTATGTTTCCAGAATTCCCGAAAATATTTCTGTTGGAAGTAGCGTTGGAGTAGGAACAGAAACCCTGAGAGTTTTAGAACTCTTCAGAAACCAAAATATCATTAGAGTAGAAAGAGGTGTAACTGGAACATCACATGATGCTAATTCTGCACTGTCGTTTACACCAGATTCATTTACTATTGACAGCACTGTTGACTTTTTTGATTCTAAGGTAAATGATAAAATTTTCTTCAATCCAACAGAATCTGTAGGATTTGGAACAACTCCAGGCAACTCTTACTTGGCAACATTTGATTTTGGAGACAAGATTGGCGTACAAAGAAGTATACCTACCAAGTCAATTTACATTGAAAATCACCCATTTAATAATAATCAACAAGTTACATACACTGCTAATGGAACAAATGTTTCTATTTCTACAGATGGCGTAAATGTCAGCACTCTACCATCCACACTCTTCATTATTAACAAAGGTTCAAATCTGATTGGTCTAAAAACTAGTTTAAATTCTGAAGAGTTATTCTACCATAGTGGTGGATCTAACAGCGACTTGTATTCCTTTGAATCATCATATACACAAGTACTTGGAAAAGTTGAAAAGATAAAGACTACTGTATCTGTATCTACTTCTCATCAGATGTCTGTAAATGATACAGTAGAATTGGTAGTAAAACCAAATCTTTCTGTAGGAATCGGAACATCTACAGCAGTAAGAATTGCAAGAAACACAACAACAGGAAACTTATTAATCAACCCCATAGGTTTCAATTCCACAGGAATTAATACAAACAACAATTCAATTACTCTCAATAATCATGAATTAAACACTGGAGATAAAATTTATTATTCTTCCGATAGTGTTGCATCTGGATTAAGCACTGGTCATTACTATGTTTTCAAGGTTGATTCTAATACTATCAAACTCTCAGAGACATACACAGATTCTCTAACCATTCCACCAACAGTGGTAAGTATTGCGGGAACAGGTGGCATTTCTCAGACAATATCCCCAATCAATCCAAAATTAGAACCTGTAAAGAATAACAACTTAGTATTTGATTTAAGCGATTCTTCTTTATCTGGATATAAATTCAAAATTTACAGAGATAATCAGTTTAAGGATGAATTTGTTTCTACTGGATCAACATCCACATTTAATATAAGTGGTGTTGGAACTATTGGTGTATCGACTGATGCATCCTTAACGATCAATCACAGTGTTAACATACCAGAAAAACTATACTACAATTTGGAAAAATCTGGATATATTAGCACCGCAGACACGGATGTAAAAGACTATTCGGAAATATCTTTCATCGATAGTGTATATAATAGAAAATATAGTGTTGTTGGAGTGGCAACAACATCATTTGATTTAGTTCTCAATAAAGTTCCTGAAGATACATCATATGCTCAAAGTGATTGCGATGAGTTGAAATATACAACATCATCTACGACTGCAAGTGGTGGAATTAGTAAACTCAAAATCGTTTCTAATGGATATGGATATAAAAATCTTCCAGTTGTAGATGATATTACTACAAAAAATGGTAAAGATGCTTATATACTTGCCAAATCCAATCAAATTGGCAATGTAAAACAATCAAGAATCAAAAATGAAGAGTTTGAGTACTCCTTTGATCCTACTCTAAATCCAACTGCTTACATATCTCCAAATATTGTTACAAAGAATTCAAATACTTTAGAATCTGTATCAGTCAATAATCGCGGAAGAGGATATACTCAAGCACCAGACATTATAATTGTAAATCCAGATACCAATGAAAAAATTGAATCTGGACTTTTAACGGCAAATTTAATCGGAGAATCAATTCAGTCGGTAACAATAGAAGAAAATCCAAAAGGTCTTCCAGAAGATTCTGTTAGATTATTGACCATCAACAATACAAATGGAATTAGTATTCAAAGAGTAGAGTCCAGTTCTACTGGTATATTCACTTGTGCAATAACCGTACCCACATCAGGGTTTACAACTTTCCCGTTTGCCTCTGGAGATGCGGTATTCGTTGAAGGTATACAGAAGTTTAGTTCCACTGGTTCTGGATTTAATTCTGAAGATTATGGATATAAATTGTTTATTGTCGATAGTTACATTGAAGCATCTCCATATCATAAAGTTGTATTTGACTTATCTGATGTTTCTAATGGTGGACTGACCACTAACACTGGTATTGCCAAAACAATACAAGATGGTTATGGTTCTTTGATCCATGAAGATGATTATCCAACTTTTGAAGTTACACAAACTAGACTTCAATTCAATATTGGAGAGCAACTTGTTTCAGATAACACCGCAAGAGATTTGTTTGTCTCTGACTATGAAGGTACAATATTGAAAGTTTCTGGAACATATGAATTAAGTCTAAATGAAGTTATAACCGGAAGAAATTCTGGAACTGTAGCAACTATTAATGAAATAGAAGTTAATTCTGGAGTCTTTAGAGTATCCTATTCTATTTCAAAAAATATAGGATGGTCTGATGAGATTGGTAAACTAAATTCTGATACTCAGGTTGTTCCTGATAATGATTACTATCAAAATCTTTCATATTCTATAAAGAGTAGCAAAGAATATAAGGAAGTAGAGTCAAAAATCAAACCAATTTTACACACTAGCGGTTTGAAAGATTTTGCTGATACTGGAATTACTTCCACTTCTGATGCATACGCATCAGAAACATTTAACGGAATCGATGGAAGCACTGTTATCAGAGACTTTGTAGATGATCTTAGAGTTGATACAATTTATGATTTTGATTTCGCTCAAGACATTGATATCAACCCAACCACAGGAAATTCCAAGTATCTAAAATTACTGAATACCAAGTTAACAGACTATACAAAAAATATTGGAAATGATGTCTTACCAATAGACGATATTAGTAGTCAGTTTTCATATTTTGAAGATGATCCTAGCACATATTTAAATCTTATTAAATTAGATCCTTCAATTACCTATGATAATTTCTTAATTAGAATTACAAATAGCGATAATAGCGAAATTCAATTTACCGAAGTCGTTTTACTAAATGATGGAAGTAATAATTATTTGGTAGAGAAAGGAAGTTTAGTCAACGTTGGTGTTGGTACTGCACATGAAATTGGCGAACAATATGGAAGTGTTTCTATAGTAGTTGATGCATTTAATGACAGTTATTTGAGATTTATTCCTGTTGATGCATATGATACAGACTATGATCTGAAAATCGTAAGAAACACATTTACATCTTCTGCAGCAGGAGTAGGAACAACTTCTATTGGATTTACAAATCTTGTAAGTTCTACTGGAGTTACAACTTCTGGAGTGACTACCAGCATAGCATCGTTTAGCGTAAGCGAATTTGAATCTCTATATGCAAATGTTGAGATAATCAATGATACTACAAACGATATAAACTTTGTAGAGTTGTATGTAGGAACTGATGGCACTAATACCTATCTTTCAGAATATTACTTTGACTCAGAAAGCGATACACCTCTCTCTAATAATTTTATAGGTACGTTTGGAGCAGATCTTTCTTCGGGTGTTGTTTCTCTGAACTACACAAACACATCATCATATAATAATACATATAGAGCAAAGGTTGTTGGTTTTGGCACAACGTCAACTGGTGTTGGAACCCCCTATAGATTTAAGTTAAGCAGACAACCTGCAGGTTCTGAAAGAACCGTACTGTATCAATCTGACTTTACTGTCGGTGTTGGAACAACTAGTATTGTATCGATAGACAAAACATTATTCAACTCCGTAAAATCTTTGGTAGAAGTAAGTATTGGTTCTACTAAGGCTCTTCATCAGGTAATGATGATACAAGATAGTAGCGATGTTTATGTTCAGCAATCAGCATTACTGAGTATAAGTGGTGATTCTCCTTCTGATAGTGCCTTAGGTATAGGAACATTTGGTGGAAACAATTCTGGATCTAACTTAGAATTGGAATTCTATCCAGATTCGGATTATTCTACAGATAATATTGTCTTATCTGCATTTAGTCAATGCTTCTACAACGATTTAGACGTTGCAAATGTACCTCCAGACCTCGAATATGGAAAGGTTGAGGAATCTGTTGATTTAAAATTCTACAATTCAATAAATGGAGATAGAATTAATAGGACCAATTTTACATTAACATCCGAAGGAACACCAATCTTTGTTAAGGTATTTGATCCAGAGAATACTGATGCATTAATTGCAACCACTGGCAAATTTACTATTAGAAATCACTTCTTTAAAGATGGAGAGGAGTTAATCTATACTCCAAAATCATCAATTGTTGGAATTGCAACTACTGCTATGACATACAGTAATGTATCCAGTGGCGTCTCTGATCTTTTACCATCCACAGTTTTTGCTGTTGTTAGCGATCTAAATTATGATGAGTTTTTCATATCGACAACAAGAAGTGGAACTGCAGTAACATTTACTGATCTTGGTGGTGGTAATGTTCATCAATTTGAAATGTCCAAGAAGAATGAAAAATCAATCATCGTAATTGATGATCTTATTCAGCATCCTTTGATTTTCACCAGCGTATCACATACGCTTTCGGGATCAATTGGAACTACAACTACAACTTTAAGTCTTAGCGGTATTTCTTCTATTAATCCATCAGACATTCTGAAGATTGATGATGAATATATGCGAGTTAATAATGTTGGTTTAGGAACTACTAGTGTTGGACCAATTACAAATAGTGGATCGTTTAATTTAGTAGATGCTGAAAGAGGATTTGTAGGGACGATAGCAACTTCACATAGTTCTTCAACACAAATTGATGTTTACAGAGGAGCATTTAATATTGTAGAAAATGAAATACATTTTGCAGATGCTCCTAGAGGAAATCCACAGATCGATAAAACTAAGTTCAATCTTGACTATGAGACATCAGAGTTTAATGGTAGAGTGTTCTTGAGATCTGACTATACCTCAAATAAGGTATATGATGATCTGTCAGAAGAGTTTAATGGTATAGGTAGAACCTTTACATTGAAGGTTGGCGGAGCAGATACAACTGGAATTGGAACAATAGGTGCCAGTGGAATAGTTCTTATAAATGGAATATTCCAACAACCAACTACTACAAACAATCCAAGAGGAAACTTTGAAATACTCGAAGACACTAGTGCAGGAATTAGTACAATTATATTCTCTGGAATTACAAAACCAGATACTGATCCATTAGAGTATGTAATATCAGATTATGATGTAAATCAAAATGAAACTCCTAGGGGTGGAATTGTAGTTTCACTAGGATCAACAACTGGTCTTGGTTTTGCACCTCTTGTAGGCGCTTCTGTTACTGCCGTAACAGGTGCAGGAGGATCTATTACGGGTATTACCACAGGAATTCCTGGAGGATCTTTTGGATCTGGATACAATGGATTAACTTCAATCGGAGTTACAGTTTATGATTCCACTCAAGATGCTGGTGGAGATCCTGCAAGTATTACTGCAATTGTTGGTGCTGGTGGTTCCCTTTCCTTTAGTATTGGAGCTGGTGGAACTGGATATAATAATCCACAAATATACGTATCATCGCCAACTTATGAAAATCTTTCAGTAACAGGTGTTTCTAGACTTGGTATCGGAGTTACAACACAAACAGGTATTGGTTTATCAATTAGTTTAAAAGTAGGAAATGTTGGAGCAACTGGAATAGGATCAACACATTTTGGAGTTACTGAGTTTGATATTACTAGAAATGGTTATAGTTTCCGAAGAGGAGATGTATTAAAACCAGTCGGACTGGTTACGGATGCAAGATTAGCATCTCCAATATCAGAATTTGAACTAACTGTTCTTGAGACTTATTCTGATAAGTTTGCATCATGGGAATTTGGTCAACTTGATTTCATTGACTCTATTAAAGATTATCAAGATGGATCAAGACGAACATTCCCATTATTCTACAATGGAGATCTGATTAGTTTTGAACAAGATCGTGACTCCAGAACAACTCTGCAAAATTGTCTTTTGATTTTCATCAATGGTGTGCTTCAGGAACCTGGAGTTGCTTATGAATTTGGTGGAGGAACATCCTTCATATTCACAACGGCACCAAAAATAGAAGATAGCATTTCAATTTATTTCTACAAAGGAACACCAGCAGACATTCAGATTGTTACTAACGTTTCAGAAACAATCAAGAAAGGAGATACTGTCCAGGTATTGAAATATAATTCAAAACCCAATATTTCTGGTCAAGATAAGAGAACTGTAACAGATTTATCTTACTCAGATAAATTTGAAACAGACTTGTATTCTGGTCAAGGCATCAGCACAACTTTCAGACCATTAAGTTGGACTAAGCAAAAGTCTGATAAGAAAATAAATGGAGAGATTGTTTCAAAATCAAGGGATTCCATCGAATCTTTAATATTCCCAACTGCAAATGTTATAGGAGACTTGTCAACTACAGATACTGAAGTATTCATTGATAGTGTTGAACTGTTTAAGTACGAAGATCCAGACCTAGCTTCTTTTGATTGTTTGGTAATTGGTGGAATATCAACTGCTGCTATATCCACTGTTACTGGAAATGACTCTATTGAACTTATATCTAATTTCACAACAATTCAAGGAGACTCTGGTGCCATTGTTGGTATTGCAACAACAAGTACTCCAAACCTTGCAATAGAATTTACTTTAGATTCTTTGGTTACTTCCAATTTACAAGTTGGTTATCCAATTTACATTTTTGACACGCTGGTTGGAAATGGAGTTACATCCATTATCTCTTCAGATTCCGAAGTTGTTGGAATAGGAACTACTCGTGTTGATAATATCTACAGTGTAACTGCATTAGATAACGCAAGTGGTGTTATAACCTGTAGAGTCCACTCTGCTTCTGATATAGTTGGAATTAACACTACAGGATCTACTGATTATCCTGTTGGAAGATATTCCTGGGGAAGAATATCCAATACTTCTGGTTTGGTTAGATCTGGAAATCCAATTTCGATTGGGGTAACAGGAAATATCGTATCTGGATTGGCAACATATCCAGTGGTCCAAAGAAGAAACGTTGGTATAAGGTCTACTGGCGCTCTTCCTAAACTGTTATAAATATCTAAAAAACTATGTTAATATGGCTGCTGTCGTAACAGATCAATTTAGAATACTGAATGCTAATAATTTTGTCGATTCCGTTCTAGATAATAATAATTCATATTATGTGTTTTTAGGTTTGCCGAACTCATCGGTTACTGGATTTGGCAGAACGTCTACTTGGAGTACCGCATCCAGTGGTCCTCCAAGTCCTACTGATAATTTACAATACTTGTCTCATTATAGAGACACTGGATTGTTTGGAAAAAGAATTACAAGCACTAATATTAGAAGAGTAATAAGAAAAGTTCAGTGGACGACAAATACTGCCTATGACATGTATAGGCATGATTATAGTTCTTCTAATCTTACACCAAATTCTGGAACAAGTAGATTATATGATTCAAATTACTATGTAATTAATAGTGATTTTAGAGTCTATATTTGTATTGATAATGGTTCTTCTGGAACTAATGTAAAAGGAGAAAGATCTAAATTTGAACCAACATCCACAGATTTGCAACCATTTTCTGCAGGATCTGACGGATATTTGTGGAAATATTTGTTCTCCATTTCACCAAGTGATGTAATTAAGTTTGACTCCACAGAATATATTGTGGTTCCAAACGATTGGGACATTTCAACAGACACACAAATTCAATCTGTTAGAGAAGCAGGAGATTCTGATACAAATAACAATCAGATTAAAAAAGTTTATATTGAAAGTGGTGGAACTGGATATTCTAATGGAACATATGATATTTTAGGTGATGGAAGTGGCGGCAGAGTTTCTATTACAGTTGACAGTAATGGAACTATTACTTCTACTAGTGTTGTTACTGGAGGAAAAGGATATACTTTTGGAATCGTTGATTTGGAAAGAACCGGAACCATTTCAAGCGCAGCAAATCTTATTCCAATCATTCCACCATCTAAAGGACATGGTTATGATATTTACAGTGAACTTGGAACTGATAGAGTTTTAGTTTATTCTAGATTTGATGATTCAACTAAAGATTTCCCCGTCGATACAAAGTTTGCTCAAGTTGGAATTGTAAAAAATCCTAAGGAATATGCTGGTGTTTCCACGTTTACAGGATCAACTTATTCTGGATTGTATGCATTAAAACTTGATGCTGGATACACTGGTACACCTACAGTTGGAGAAACTGTGTCGCAAACACAATCTTCGACAGATATTGCAAAGGGATATGTAGCTTCATATGACAGCACTACAAAAGTTTTGAAATATTTCAAAGATAGATCTTTATTCCTTACAAATGGTGTAAATCAAGAGGATAGAACAACCATTGGCGTAAACTCCAAAGTTGTTGAATTTAATAATAGCGATAGTATAACCTTCACCACAGCATCTAGCACCACTGTATCTGCAGGATTTACTGGAAGTTCAGTAAATGGAACAAATTTGGGAATTACTTTCACAGGTGGTCTTGCCAATCCAGAGATAAATAAAAAGACGGGGGACATTATCTACATTGATAACAGACCCGAGGTTGAAAGAAATCTTAGGCAAAAAGAAGACGTTAAAATCATTCTGGAATTCTAAAAAAGATGGCACAAAAAACAGACTTAAATATCAACCCCTATTTTGATGATTTCGATTCGGGTAAAAACTTTTACAAAGTCTTATTTAAGCCAGGATATCCAGTTCAGGCACGAGAACTAACGACGTTACAATCAATATTACAAAATCAAATCGAATCTTTTGGAAGTTATACTTTCAAAGAAGGAACAGTTGTAATTCCAGGTAATATTGCATATGATAGTCAATTCTATGCGGTAAAACTAAATTCAACTACTTTTGGTGTTGATGTAGCTCTTTACATCGACAAATTTATTGGCAAGAAGATAACGGGTCAAACATCAGGAACTACGGCAACTATTCAATATGTCGCTCTTCCAGATGGATCAAATGTAGAAGACACTACGATTTATGTAAAATACGTAGATTCTAACGACAATTTTGTTTTTGATCAGTTTGAAGATGGCGAATCTTTATATGCTGATGAAAACGTAACTTATGGTAACACCACGATCAATTCTGGAACTCCATTTGCATCTTTAATTAGTTCCGATGCAACTTCTATCGGATCTGCTGCATCAATAGGAGAAGGGGTTTACTTTATTAGAGGATATTTTGCTAATGTTTCTAAACAAACAATAGTATTAGATCATTACACAAATACACCATCATACAGAGTAGGATTAACAATACAAGAACTTCTTGTAAATGCTAAGGATGATTCTTCTTTATATGATAACGCAAAAGGATTTACAAACTTCTCTGCACCAGGTGCAGACAGACTGCAAATTAATTTAACATTAACCAAGAAGTTACTAACTGATACTAACGATACAGACTTTGTAGAACTTCTTAGAGTAGAAGATGGTAAAATAAAGAAAATTGAGAATAAAACTCAACTTAATAGACTTGGAGATTATATTGCAGAAAGAACTTATGAAGAGTCTGGTCACTATGCACTAGAGAATTTCAAATTATCATTACATAATTCTTTAAATGATAAATTGGGTAATGATGGTTTATTTTTCAACAATCAATCAACAGAGCAATTGAACACTCCATCAGAAGATCTGATGTGTGTAAAAGTTTCTTCTGGAGAGGCATATGTTGGAGGATATAATGTTGAAAAGGTTGCAAATACGATTCTTGACGTAGAAAAACCAAGAGATACTGCAACAGTATCAACAGCAAATATTCCCTTTGAAATGGGAAATCTTCTAAGAGTTAATAATGTATCTGGTGCTCCAAAACAAAAAGAATCTATTGATCTTTATAATCAATTTGCTGGTGGTGGAACACAGATTGGTGATGCCAGAGTCTATACATTCAACTTAACTGGTTCTGCATATCAGGATGCATCTACAAATTGGGATCTATATCTTTATGATGTTCAGACTTATACATCTCTTACACTAAACACACCAGTAGCACCTTTAGGTCTTATAACCTCTTCTTATATTAAAGGAAAGAGTAGTGGTGCTAGTGGATATGCCGTTTCTTCTGGATCTGGAAGCACAGTAAGTATTAGACAGACTTCTGGAACTTTTGCTGTAGGAGAGCAACTCATTATTAATGGAATAGATGCTTCTGCTACAGTTGCATCAGTTATCGTATATGGAACTAGAGATATCAAGTCAGTTTCTCAGTCTGGTGTTTCTGGATTCCCATCATTTACTGCAGATTCTTTACTAGATTCTACCAATCTTCCAAATGGTGTTATTGGTGGAACCATCAGTGGTGGAAATACTCTTGTAAGTCCAGGAAAAGTGTTCACAGGCGTTAAAGTCGGTGACATTATCAGATATCAAACTGCCTCTGGCGATGAAACTTTCAACAGAGTTACAGCAAACAATACAACATCTTTAACAATCGCAGCGTCTACAACTGTTTCTGGTGTTCATGTAGGAACAGTTTCTAATGGAACATATTCGCAAATCAAACTTGGCGTTCCAGCACTGAGAAATCAAGATAAAGGATATCTCTATGCAGAACTTCCTGATTCGAACATCGAATCAGTAAATCTTTCTGGATCAACTTTAAAAATATCGGAACAGATTACTGGAGAAAGTACAGATTCATCTGGAGTATTAACTTTTGATCTTTCATCAATTAGTGGAATTTCTAGTGCGTTTTTCGATCCATTCGATGAAGAAAGATATTCTGTACACTATACTGGTGGTGGAATTGGTACAGTAACATCCGATGCGTTTTCAATTAGTGGCAACACAGTAACCATTAATGGTTTGACCGCATCGCAGTCTAGTATTGTTGTTAATACTTCTTTGACCAAAAATGGAATTCAAAGTAAGATAAAAGATTACACAAGAAGTTCTACAGTAGACGTTGTTTACTCTAAGTATGGACAGTCTGGTGTTGGTGTTAATACATCAATTAATGATGGTTTAACTTACAATACAAATTATGGTTTAAGAGTTCAAGACGAAGAAATTTCTTTGAATTGGCCAGATGTAGTAAAAGTTCTCGCTGTTTTCGAATCTTTAGACGAAAATGCGCCAACTTTGGATCAAATTCAATTCTTTGATACTGCAGTTGTAAGCAATGCTATTATCGGAGAAAATATAGTAAGTTCATCAAGCAACGCCATAGCAAGAGTTGTTGCTAAACCATCTTCACTTGTTTTATCCGTTGTCTATTTAAATCAAGACAGATTTATTAACGGAGAAACGGTAACACTTGAAGAGTCTAATAACACTGCTCCAATTCAGTCTCTAACAAAAGGTTCCTATAAAAATATAACATCATCTTTTGTCTTAGATAAGAGTCAGAAAGATCAGTACTATGATTATTCAAGACTTATCAGAAGTGTAAATACTCCTGTTCCATCCAGAAGATTGAAAGTTGTATTTGATCATTATACAATTCCTGCTTCAGATAATGGAGATGTATACACAGTTTTAAGTTATGGCGAGGATAGATTTGCCGAAGATATTCCTTCCATTGGACCAAGAAAGGTAAGATCTACAGATACACTTGACTTTAGACCAAGAGTATCTCAGTTTACTGTAACGGATAAATCTCCATTTGACTTCGACTCAAGAAGTTTTGGAACATTACCAAAACTTATCTTAAAACCAAAAGAAAGTTCACTTATTGGATATAATTATTACTTACCAAGAATCGATAAAATTTATCTTGATACTTTTGGAAACTTTATTGTTCAAAAAGGTATTTCTGGTGTAAATCCAAAAGTTCCATCAAATAACAATCCAGATGGTTTGATGGATCTGGGAACAATTTCTCTCCCAGCATATCTTTATGATCCTAGCGATGCAGAAATTTCTCTTGTAGATAATAGAAGATATACAATGAGAGATATTGGAAGTCTTGAAGATAGAATTGAAAATCTTGAACGTGTAACATCTCTCTCGCTCTTAGAAGTTAACACTCAAACTCTTCAGGTTCAGGATGCATCTGGAAATAACAGATTCAAGACAGGTTTCTTTGTTGA
>Ga0070745_1000600_pt1 | contig 21269 bp, 27 predicted proteins | sample VirMetDEL_Mar_4_FD_77438 | JGI IMG/M metagenome (GOLD analysis project Ga0070745, IMG submission 77438) | Aqueous microbial communities from the Delaware River and Bay under freshwater to marine salinity gradient to study organic matter... | ecosystem: Environmental > Aquatic > Marine > Coastal ...
CGTATAAAGAATAGAGAATAGATTAGCGGCAGGTAGAGTATACAAACTGTGGGAGGGGTAGGCTATACAAACCCAGCATACTTTCACAAGAAAAAAAAAATTACTTCTCGAACAGTAAGCTATACAAACCGGCGTGTACATGCGCCGAGGTAGGGTATGCAAACCTGCCCCTACATTCACCGGGGTAGGGTATGCTAACCTGGCCGCAATGTTCCGATGATTGTATAACGAACCGTGCGCGGCTATGTATAGCTTACTGCCCCGTGGGGTAGGGTATGCAAACCCCACGCTATCTAGCCGGGGTAGGTGTAGCTTACTGTGCGCAATAATTTTCTATACTTAGTGGCACAGGGTAGCGAGGGTTAGTATAGCCCACTGTGCGCCGGGGTAGGCTATACAAACCCCCTGCTAATTAGCAGCGAGTTTGTTATACTTTTCTCATGCTACATCGGCGGCTTCAGTATAGCCTACTCGTGCACCCCTTATGTATAGCCTACTCGTGCACTCGCTATGTATAGCCTACTCGTGCGCCGCTGTGTATAGCTAACTGTGCGCCACTAAGTATAGCTAACTGTGCGCCACTAAGTGTACCCCCCAGGGGCTACAGTTAGTATAGCTAACTCAGGTAGCCCCTCCTCGCTTGCTCTCAAGGAAACCTATACGATCCCCCCATGCCTTTGGTCGGTAAACTGGAAGAAGCCCCCATGCGAGATTATGCTCTGCAAGTTATGTGATTCACCGTTCGAGCCAAAGCGCCTAAACCACGTTTACTGCTCGGAGAAGTGCCGCAAGGTAGTAGAAGGCAAGATGTATCGTCTAAGACAGCGACAGAAGGCGTTGGAGGATAGCCCATCAAATATTTGCGGCTGGTGTCAAAAGAGTCATCAGCGATATCATAAAAACTGCTCTAGGGCGTATAAATTCTGCTCTAAGGAGTGCTGTCGCGATTACTGCCGGTACTGCAAATACGGCTTAAAAAGCAAGCAGGAGCTAGAGGCATTAAGAGATAGGGCCGCTGGCCGCTGTGAGATCTGCGGAATTGAAGAGAAGGCTGCCCCCAAAGGTACTTTCCATATTGACCATGACCACGAGACCTGTAAGCCTAGGGGTATGCTTTGTAGCTCCTGTAATTGTGGCCTGGGACTGCTTGGGGATAACCTCAATGGTTTGCTCAGGGCTGTTAACTATCTCCAACGCCACCCCATCAACTGACCACCTATAAAGTGGGTGGCTATTTAAGAACTTGCCAACGGAAAGCGGGCTAAAAAAGTCTAATAAAAAAAGTGGTACGGGTTGGTATTCTAGCTTGATTATTCATTCGTGCCAGGATGGCTACTGCTAAATACCAAGCGTGGACGAGTGCGACATGGGGCTGGGACAGTAATACGGCTGGCAGTGCTTGTGTTGAGCTTGTCAGCGAGCTTGATACTTGGATTACGGCAATCAATGCGAATGCAAGCCAGACTGGGAAGCAGGTTGTAAGGCAGAGGGGTCCTGCTGATTCTACGACGGCCAATTATCGTGGGTGTGTTGTTGAGTTACCATTCAACTCAACGGCTGCATCGATGTATGTATCACTGCATAGTAATTCGGCTACGAACTTACGTTTTTATGCTGGCGATCAGTTTACGGATAATACTTCCAATGGTGGCTACGGTACGGTGACTGCCACCAATGGCCTTTCTAGCGATACATCAATTTCCTGGAAGAATACCATCACATCCAGTGCTAGTTTTGTTATTGGCTATAGTACGGTAGACACTGAAGAATTCTTTTGTGTTGGGTGGCTATTAGACAGCAGTACTACTTATGCTGATAGTCTGACGATTTATAAGAATACTTATGGTGAATGGACCGCGATGATGAATGATGGGAACAGTCACACTGGGTTTAGTATCAATACTCCTGGCGCATCTAAAGACCGTATGCGCATGACTGGATTAGAGAGTTCTGGGGCCTCTAATACCATAATTCCTTATGCCGCGTATGCCGTGACTTCCTTTTTGCCAACGAATGAGATTTCTCAAGTAATATCTGCAGTAGCAAGCGAAGACCTTTTCCATACACCATCAGCCATATCACAGATGGATTATCTAACGCTTGGGGATGGTACCAATCTTGTTTCGACGGCCACTTATGGCCCACTTGTTCGTTACACTCCTTAATCATGGCTTGGTCTAACGTTGGGGCTACTCCAGGGTCTATCTCTGCCGGCAAGTATATCTCCGACCAATGGCGTTCTACTGTAGCTATTCTTTACAGCACAGACGGCCCTAACTGGTATGCCGGCGGAGGGGTAAATGCAGTTTTGAATCCGTTGGTTAATGCGCCCTTGATCACGCCTCCTAGTGGCGAATTAACCTACAGCGGAGGTGGAGGGGGCTCTACAAGGCCCTCCACGGGTATCCTGTACCCTCGGGGTGACTGCTAAGCTAGTCCTTTAAGCCAATCCCGTTCCTGGGGCGTTAAGAGGTATATGAGGCGCAGTGTCATTGTCTTGAGCTGCGCTTCTTCCATGTGATGGTACAGGTTTGCCATTAGCTGTAGGCAGGCCTGTTTGTTTTGACAGCGTACAGCGAGCATCAGTGCCAGGGAATACTTTAGGATCACTTTACTGGTGGCTTTGCTCACTTGTATCCATTATACTGGCCAGTCAAGGTTGCCAATCGGGCTATATGGCCCAATACAGTTCCAGGCGCCTTGCTACGGCGGCCAGACGAGCCTCCAGTTCGGTGTCATACGTTCCGACATGGACGTACTTGCGGCTTCTCGGCATCGTGAAGTGCCCTTCCCACCTGTTGTTGCGTCGTCTAGCATACTTGCCGCGGCCAGATACTTTGTTGCGGCAGTTTTCCGAGCAGGTTTTGGCGATCAAATTGCTTGGATGGTTATTGTCCTTGTTTCTGTCGGCGTGATCGACGTGAAGGTCCCGATCGACGCTACCATGCGTCAGCACATAGATCACTCTATGGACCTTCCAGGCCTTGCCCTTGAGTTGTAGGCGCCAGTACATGTCACGACCCTTTCCGCCCGCTTCTAGGCCCTTCTGCTGTCTTGTGCCAGGGTTTTTCTTCCACCTCAGCAGGGTCGAGCTGGTCTCGTCGTACTCAAGGTACTCATCAAAAAGCTCGAATGGGTAATGGCGGGCTCTCATGGGAACACTAATTCAGCTTTTAGTATAGCAGGTCATGGCCCTGGACGTAAGCGGTAACTGGGAACCACAAGATGACCTCAGGATTATTGAGGCCCTGAAGCTTCCTTTTGGGTCGTATACGCTGCAGTGTACTCAAAATTGCTGTAACCAGCTTGAGGACATGAGTCCTGAGGCTGTTTTGAAGGTCAGAGCGCTGCTTGATGAGTACGAGGCTGCAAAAGCTATCGAGTCTACCGCGAATCTAGCTGATACAGAGGGTAAAACCCTTGTTCGAGCGGACATTCTTGAGTGGTCCCCTAACGGAGTAGGCCAAGCCAGCGGCCCTCAGCAAGAAATGGTACGCGCTCAAGCTGAAATCAAGAATTATTTCGCATTCTGCAGCTGCATGGGCAGCTTTGTAGGTGATTCTGCCTACGGAACACCACTGATCCGCTCCTGATCTGGTATACTGGTACGAAGGTTGGGAAAAACCCATGAATCATCCCGAAATTGATGGCCCCCTAGGTGACGCGCTAGCTGATTTTAATAAAATGGAGCTGGTAGACGTCTGGTGCAATGGCTGCGGGGCATTTCGTAAGATGAATAGCAACTATGCCAAACACCTTAAGGGCGAGATTTCGTCTTGCGCACGCTGCAAAGGCTTGAAGTTGAACTGAGCCCGTAGGGCGAAGAGCGACCCCGGAGGGGAAGCTGGGGGCGTGGAACACTAAGGAGACCCCAAGAGCGAGTAAATGGCGTCTCCTCTACTTCCCTACGCAAATGCTCGTGTTTTAGCGGCTGTCGAAGGTGCTCCGAGCGTCGTCAACGGCCGCTTTGTTGCGCCCGAGGGCCAGAAGTACCTGACCCTGTGCTTCATGTCTCGTAAGCAGTATGAGGGGGTCTCCTCTGGCTCTAAAAAGATCCCCCTGGACTCTCAATTGGACGGGCGGATGATGCCTGGCGCCTCCGGTGACAGCTTCTATTACCGTGGATACGCCTTGAGGTACGCCCCGGTGGCTTCTAACTATGATCCGCTCACCGGAGACGAATCACTGCTTGCTTGGACCGAGGTCACAGCCCAGCCTGAGTGGCTCTATGCGGGCGCGGAGGTCGAGTTCTACTTCGGAGACGAAAAGCCGATGGTAGGCACCGTAGAGAGGGCTACAGGCGTCTATGGCGGCCAGGGAATCGACGAGATCCTCTACAGGGAACTTGGAGGTGTCCAACTGCAGATTACCGGCGCTGAACTGAGGAACTGATCATGGCGCAACCATCACTGAAGGACCAGAAGTGGGAATTCAAGATCACGATGCCAACCCCAAGCCTTGACACGAAAGACAAAACGGATAAACAGGTCAAGGCGATGAAGAGAGCCCTTTCCAGAGGGATTCAAAGGGGTGGCGCCCGCATTGAAACCAGTCTAAAGCAGGCCCTCGACAACGCTATGCAGTCGACCAACTGGAACTGGCCCCGCACCACCCTCAGGAAGAACGGATCGACTGCTGGCAGGTCCCGTGACATCATTGATACCGGCAAGCTGCAGAAAAGCGGCAAGGTAGTCGCCAAGTACCTCGTTACGAAGACCACTATGGAGGTCCGGTACACCGCCCCTTATGCCAGACTGGTCCACGAAGGGGGCTACATTACCCCTTACGGTAAAGAAGGCAGAACTGCTGTATATGTTCCGGGAAGGCCCTGGATTCGCAGCGTGATGGTAGGGGAAAACGGATATGAGAAGTTTGAAGTGGATTCCGTTATGAACGCGGCGATCTCCGAGGCCTGGAAGGAGCAATTTGGCTGATAGGTATGATATACCAGCTAAATTAAGCATGTATGGCCAAGCCTCTTCCTTTCGTGGTGCAGCCTCGTCTGGCTTCCGTTATGACAATGGTTGGCTCGGAGGAGTCCGGGCGATTTGAAATCGAACGCAAGGGCTTTTTGAGCGTTGCCGAAAAGACTTTTGTTCAGGAGGCGATGAGAGGACAGGAAGGACCCAAACAACTTGTTGCCACGGTGGCCCGGATCGCGAAACTTGAAGGCAAGACCCCTACAGCCGTGTTTGACGACATCGGTAGCGGCGACGAGGATCGCAACGAGTACCTCAGCAGGTATCAAGATGAGCTGACAAGCCAGGGCATTGCTATGACGGCCTACACGGAGCGTTTGAAGATCGTTGAGGCTACCTGCCTGCTCACCCAGCGGCACGACCCTTCCTGGGGCGTAGAGGACACTCTGGAGCTGCATCCTGACATCCTTGAGGGTCTGCATAACCTGTATCAGGACGAAGAGGCCCGCAATATCGACGAACTGCTCAGGGAGGCTAAAAAAGAGCCTTCTGTTACACCCCAGGAGGGATCGGGAAAGGCTTGAGCCAGGGAATGGAGTATCCGTTTGAGGAGTACTACTGGCAACTCAAACGGTTCTTCCCTGGCGACCCAGAGTTCTCTATGGGCAACTACGGGGATCTTCCGTACTCGTATGTAGTTATTGCAATCCAGAAGATCTCTAAGCTTTTTATTAGTGAGCTGAATGCTTACGAAAGGCCAATCGCACTGCAAACTTCCGTTATAGCAAACCAGAACAGGGACCCGAAGAAACAGCGGAAGCCATTCATGCCTGCAGACTACGCTTACTACGTTCCGCGAGAGGACATCAATCTACCTGATCACGCCTACGGATCAGCGGCAATGGTAGCCATTAAACAGGGAGTCTTTCCTTCCTGGGCACTGTTCTGCTACAAAGATCTTGCGTCAGGCTCTGACCCAGGGTATGTGCCAGAGGACCCGATTCTCGTTAGCGAAGATGCAATTCTGCTGCATCCGATGCCGGCAGCCGGTGGGCTAGGCGGGATGCTGGTTGCACTAGAAAGCGCGAGCCTCCAGACACGAGAATTCAGGAACCTCAAAGGGGAAATGTTCCTCCTTGAAGTTCCTGAAATCCCGACCAAGGCAGTAGCAGTCGAAGGGGTTACGCTGCCCTACCAACAGGCCAGTCGCAAGCCATAATCTGGTTAAGGTAGTCATCTACCTTTTTGCTGTCCTCTTCGTCGCTGGCACCGAAGTCTCTGGTGTCACCACTTAGCCATTGGCGAATACGCCACTCGGCTTCAATAGTGTAGAAGGGTTGCATGCGAAACCATGCGACCCATTCGATCGAAGATTTAGCGGAGTTACAAGAGGCGCAGGCGGGGATCACGTTCGTGGTCCTGTCTTCGCCTCCGCGACTCTTTGGCCGCACATGATCCATTGTAAGTTCCGTCAGGCTTTCGTCGTCAATCGGAGGTTGACCGCAGTAAGCGCAACGGTTGTTCCAAGCTTGTTTGATGCTGTCCCGCCATTGCTGACGGGCTTCTCGCCTTGTCAGAGCAGACATGTTAAATAAGTAATCGGAGATCCTTTCGTATAGGGGAAGGTGGGCCCTGTTGCAACTCATCCGATTACCAACCAGTGACAACGGAGAAGCTGAGGCGACATTTCTGTAGCGAGCCCATAAGCATCAATGCGTTGTCAACTACAGTTTACCGAGCCTGGAAAACTAAAATCGACCCTGAGAGGCCGCCGTGGCTCAAATCTTTCCTACATCTGCAAAGGTCATTTACGACACCCTGACGGCCGATGCCACCTTCATGGCCTACCTGGGTACCTACGACTTCCAACAGGGCCTGGGGCCTACTACAGCCATCTCTATCGTGTCCCCTGGTGAGAGCCTCCCGGAGCTGCGTAGTGTAGAAGGCCTTGAGTGCGTGATCCAGGACAGCGGTGACATTGATCGCAAGGATTACGTTGCCGGAGATTCCGATTTTAGCGTCAAGTGGAGGGTATTCTTAATCTGTTGGGATGACGACAAAGGCAGCGACATGACAAGCGCCGCCCTGCGGGTTCTTCAGATGTTCGGCAGCTCAAGCGCAACTGAAACCGTGGCAGCCACCAACGGCATTGGCGCCCTTGCGCAAACAATGATCACGATTCGCTCCGATCGGCCGATTTTGGTGTAATCAACAGGTTACCTACCAGACCGCCGTTATTGGAATTATATGGTTAGGTGGGCAAAGCCCGCTTTGTCCTTTGTCCTAGCCTACCTAGCTAGCTAATTACTTGGCGAACTACAGTGCCGCATTTGGCTATGATTGCTACCTTGTCCCTCTGGCCTCTGCCAGCGCGGATACCACCTTTACCGGCGTAACCGGTGGCGTGGGTGCAGGTGCCGGTAATTTCATTGATACCACTACCCTTGTCGCAGCCGACGAAAAGGTTGCCTACGCCGCTGGCGTCTTCAGCCTGGGCGCTACCCCCGTGGCCCAGCCGACCGACGGCACCATGGACCCCGTGAAGCTGTACGGCCTGACCAACGCTTCGCTGGAAACCGATACCAACACGGAAGACGTCATTACCTATGACAACACCACCAAGGGCTTCAACACCGCTATCGCTACCTCCAAGTCCTGGACCGTGACCCTGGCTGGCGTGGCCGACTTCAAGGATGCTGGCTACCAGATCATGCGCCTTGCCGAGCAGAATACCGTGGCTGACAGCCTGCGTGTGAAATTCGCCCGCGTTGGTCCCACCGGCACCGTCGAAACCGTTTACGGCTACGGCACTCTGTCGGGCTACACCGAGTCGATCGAAGCCGGCTCGATCGTTTCCTGGGAAACCGAGATCATCGGTTATGGCCCATACGTGGTCGAGATTGACGAAAACACTGGCAATTAGCTGGCTGGGGGCATCGCAACGGGGGATACGTTTACAACGTCTACTCCGTTTACCGCCTCCCAGGCCGGACTCGCAGTCGACCTCACTGGTGGCTCTGGCTCTTCCGCCGATGCCACCGTCGACACCGACGGCTCTGGCAACATCACCGCCGTTGCTGTCGTCACCCCTGGTACCAATTATCAGGTGGGCGACATTGTTACCGTCAACGAGACCGCTGGGCCCGGCGTTGGTACCTTCCGGGTCGCCACCGTCGCCTGAAGCCCGTAACCGATGCTTACGGCAAACTGAATGCAATCACAGGCCCCGAAAGGGGTCTTCTTTATGGGAATCCTAAGCCAGGTTTGAGATCAGCATGGCCGACCTTACTTACAACATTGATTTTGATACAACCAAGGCTGGCCAGCAGATTGAGTTCTTCTTCAAGGATCTACGGAGGAACGCAATCGGCGCCGCTTCGACACTGCGGGAAGTCTTTAACCAGGAATTTACCACAGCCGTTAAGCTCAAGTTTGAAGGCGGTGAACTTGTAGCCAAAAGAATCAACTCGATGAGGGACGATGTGTCCAAGATCGAGCAAGCATGGAGACATGTTAATGGAGAGATTGGAAAGACCACTAACGAGCTACGGGGGCAGCTTAGCACCCTGAGGTCCCTGCGGGATGACGTACAGAAGTACGAGGATGGCACAGAAAATATCACCAAAGACTGGCAGATTCTGACCAGTAAGATCAAGGCGGCCGAGGAAGAGCTTAAGAAGATCACTCAGGAAACTACATTGGCCGAAAGAGGTGCCAAGGCTCTTACGGAAGAGTTCGGCAAGACACCTGCCGCCCTTCGCGCTCAGATCGACATACTGAAGGAGTTGCTCGACAACACCGAGAAGTACCAGAGTGGGACACAGGAAACCACGGAGGCGTGGAATCAGGTCAGCGCAAAGCTAGCGGCGGCCGAAACTCAGATGAAGAAATTCAGCGATGAAAGCTACAATTCTCAGAAGGCTTTCATTACTCTTAACTCCGAGCTTGGTAAGACTCCAGGAGAACTTAAAAAACAGCTCTCGATCCTCAACGAACTCAGGGACAATACAGCAAAATACAAAGAGAATACGAAAGAGATCAACCCGCTGTGGACACGGGTCACCGGCAAGATCAAAGAGGCTGAAAAGGCGCTCGCCGACATGAACGGCACCCTGAAGAAGGTTTCATCGACCGGCGGCGGCGGTATCAACGCACTTATCGGTAAATTCACGCTCGCCCAGGTCGCGGCCGGCCTGTTGGTCAAGGGCCTCAATGCCATTGCTTCCGGCGTTGCTCAAATCGCCCAGACCGGCGGTGAACTCCAGATTCTTGAACTGACTTTTACCGCCTTTACCGGGAGCGCGACCGAGGCGGCTACTGCTTTGGAGACCTTCCGGGACATTGCCGCTACGACGTCGTTCAATCTTGAGCAGGTCGCTAAAGCCGGCCAGATCATGCTGGCCTACGGCGTCGAAACCGACCAAGCTGTCGAGTCTACCAGGCAACTCTCTATCATCGCAAGCGCCACCGGTGGCGATATTACCAACTTGGCAAGAAACCTTGGCCAAGTGGTGACGCAGGGCCGGGCTTACACTCGTGACTTGACCCAGTTCGCTATTCAAGGTATTCCCATCTGGACTGAACTGGAAAAAGTTACCGGCGAGAATGCTGTAACTCTGAAGGAGTTTGCAAAAGACGGCAAGATCACCTTCCTGGAAGTTCAGGCAGCCCTTGATAACTTAACAGCAGAGGGCGGTGCCTTTGCGGAGATTGCGGACGAGATCGATTCCACCTGGATCGGCAAGATGCGCAAACTTGAGTCTGCTGTGCAGGCGGTCGCTCTGGAATTCGTAAAGATGACAGCGACGACAGACGAATTCCTCGGTAGCCCGATCGCTGGCAGTCTTGAGGCTTTGAACAACCTGCTAAACGCTACGACCAAGAACATGGGCACTCTTGCCGCAGCTGTTGTCGCGACTGGAGCAGCTTTTGCGGCATTCAACGTGGTGCGGTTTGTCGGTTCGTTTGGCGGATTGGTTACCATTATTCAGCTCATGGCAAATACGATTTATACGAGCTTGATTCCTGCGTTCGTTACATTTGCCTCCACTGTGCAGGCTGCGATGCTTGCTAACCCAGCACTGTTTGCCGCTACCGTTGTTGCTGCCGGCGCCGCCGCTGTTGCCTTTGCTAGCTTCAAGTCTTCCGCCGACGCCACCGCCGCCTCAGTGTTTGCACTTGACCAGGGGCTGGGAGGTGTCGGCACCACCCTTAAGGATCTTGAACAAAGAGATGGCAATTTCTTTACAAGATTGTTTGATTTTAGCGGAGCGTCATTACAGGCTAAAATATTCAAAGACGACCTTTCCGAGATTGTACTTGTAGCGAAGGAACGATTTACAGAATATCAAAAAGAATCCCAAGAGCTGGAAAACATAATCTCAAAAGTCGAGCGCCGCTACGATATTGAAATTGAGAAACAGAAACGCATCATCGAAGGGATCGATGAAGAAATTGCGGCTGAGCAGAAGGCAACCGACAAGGCTATCGCCGCAGTTAACAAGAGGTATGACGAAGAGAAAAAGCAAATTAACGATATTTACAATGAAAGACTGAAAGCTATCGACGCAGAGATTACAGCACTCGGCAAGCGTGGCCCATATGAACAGCAGCTGTACGAATATGAAAAGAATTCGCTGCAGAAAAAGATCGCGTCTGGAAAACTCTCTGGCGAAGAACTCCTGCGTGCCAAGGCCAGGCTGGAGCGGATGAATAGACAGGAGGAGATTGAAAAGAAACAAGAGGAGCGTGCGAAGATCCGCGCAGAGCAAGAGGCGGCGATGCTTGAGCTGCAAGAGAGGCAGACTACTGCCATTGACGGTTTGGTCCAGAAGCTTGACGGCTACATCAAAAAAAAGGAAGAGGAAAAACAAGCTGCCGAGGACGTCATGGAAGCACAAGAAACGGCCAAAGAAGAGGCTGTTGGACAGTACAAGGAGATGCTTACTATCCATGCAGAGGAACAGCAAGCAATCGAAGACACGTCCTCACTCCTAGAAGAACAAGCTAGAAAGGTCGCAGAACTCAGGGATCGGTACATTGAAGCCCGCACTGAGGCCGAGAGATTGGCCATCGAGGCGCAGAAGGCCCTTAGGTTGCAGTCTAGTGCAAACGCTGGTGCTGACCCACCGAGGGCTGCCGGTGGCCCTGTTAGCGGTGGTAAGACTTATACCGTAAACGAGCTTGGCCAGGAAGCCTTCCTTTCTGCTGGCGGTAAGCTGAGCATGATTAACGCCCCTTCATGGGGTCAGTGGAGGGCCCCAGGAGCTGGTACCGTGATTCCTGCCCATATCACCAGCCAGTTACAGATCCCCAAGGGCGGCGTCCGCGTCAGCAATGCCCCCGGCATGAATGCAGGAAAGGGTGGCAATGCTGGCCTCTTGAGGGCTCTCTCTTCCGCTGGCGGTGATAACATCCAGAACAATGTTACGATTCAGGCTCAGAATCCTACAAAGGCCGCCAGCGATATGCTGGTCAGCCTGACCAAGATTCGTCGCCGTCGGTATTCTTGATCAGCGACTCGACTGGCATGTTTCACTTTGGATCCACCGAGGATGTAGCCTCCCTGTATTTTACAAAGGCTACTTCTGGGACGGGACCCGTAGCGCCAACCTCTGCCATTAGTGAAATGTCCGAGGAGGATCTCAAGGTGCTCCTGACATATCGACGCATAGCCTACTACGCGGCCCGTACGGACAACGCTCCGCAAGAGGTGTGCGACGCACTGCTAGAAGCGTACGACGAGGCCTTCAAAAGGCTTGTAGAGGTCTCTGAGCGATTCCGTACGATTGTCGGTACGGGCTTGCATCGCCCCATTACTGGTTTTAGTGCCGAGTCCATCAACAAGTACAGAGCACTTGCTGGCCACGAGCCATTGACCGGTATTCAGTAGCCCCGATTCGGCAAACTATCCCAGCTGAGTCAGGTCAATGTCCCAGATCGGAATATCGTACACTCCATCTGGGGGGACACCCGTCTACAGCTTCCTTTTTAGCCAGTTCACCGACGGCACACTTCCTCGTTCGTACGTCGACTCTGCTGCTTTTACGTTTTCCGGCACCGGCGCAGCAATCATCTCAGGCAGTGCGTCTCCTCAGAAGAGGATCTGGGCGATCAGTTCGCCGCTTCCGACTACGGAGGCTGCGCTATTTGATGCGATGTATCAAGCCTGGGATACGGACAGGGCCAGCGGCTTGTCGGCCGCGGTTGGTATTATCGACGAAACGTTTGGCACTACCGTAAACTCAAGCGCCGTATTCTCTACCCCGCCGACCTACTCCAAGTTCGGCCCCTTTTACATGATTGTATCCTTTGGCCTGACGGAGGTTTGAAATGGGTTATCTTGGTAATGCTACTCGTTTCGAGTCTGTAACGATCAATGGAGTAAACTTTTCTAGCCACTTTGTTTCTTTCACTTGCTCCGACGCTAGTGCCAATAAAAACGGCTTGATTTCTACGACGGGAGACCTTGTCTTTGGCAACTATGGCGAGATGCCGTCAATGGAGGATTATGATCGCAATGCGTTCAAGCGCGGCCATGAGGTTATCGTCAATATCTCCTCGCCAGGATTGGGCACCGTTAGACACCCTCGTGGGCTTCTGTACGTCATCTCTACCGCCTACGAGCCCCAGAGCGACGAACTGCTGGTTCAGGTGGGCTGCAGACTTGCTCTGGCGGCTCTGACAGACGATACGAGCGAATTCATTGACCTGGCCCCCGTTCCCCTCGATCCCGCTCAGCGCACTTACGCGAACGTCTCGGCCAGTTTCGCCGCTGCAGGCAAGTATCTGTTCCAGGATAATCAGGGAGCACTCGTCCAGGGCGACTTCTTTGACGGCGACAGCTTTGCCGGCAGCGCCGCGGGCGAGTGGGTTTCCGTATATGGAACCACGGCCCTTTCTGTCTCGCCTCTGGCCGCCGGAAACGCAATCCCCGATCAGATAGAGCTGTCGTATCAAGTGCCTTCAGATGCGCTTGCGACCAACCAGAGTGGGAAAATTGAGATTACCGAAACCCTGTCGCACTACTTTCTACAGTACCCTGCGACCTTGTTTATTCGCAAGCCGCCTGAGCTCCCCGAGAGCGAACCCCAGGAACCGAGGCCGCCAGCACCGAGGCCTAAGCCGCCCGCGAAAACAAGCGGTTGTGGCAATTCTCCAATTCCTCCAAGTACTGACCTCCCGAGTTCTGGCCCCTCCGATTCACCGACCCCTGGCGGCAGTGAGATCGATTCCTGCTCAGAGGACTACGAAACAAGACAGCAAACCACTTACGTTCCTGTCACCAAGACGTCCCTGTCTCGTAGTACCTATTCCGGCCCTTCCGCGCAGTTGAGCGATACCTATTCTGAGACGTACGGCCCTGCCATGGAGGTTAATCAGCAGTACTATGCGGACAAAATGGCATATTGTCGATCATTAAGTGCTACGTCCTGCAGCCCGAACGGCGGCTGTAAAATGGAAGGACTCAATAACGTCAAACAATCATACTCCACAGTTACAAATTACTACGGCGCTGCTGGAGAGTTAAGTAAGACGGTCACCGATAACTATGCTACAAGGCTTTCCGGCGCGATCCCGAGCGATTATCGCTCCGGCGAAATCGGAGGCGAGGGTACCTTCTGGAGAAACATTTATCCTACCTCAATGTATCGTGTAACACGGCAAACGACTGAGTACATATACGGTAGAAACCAGACAATTCAAGACACCTATACCTGGAGTAGTAGTACGACCAGGGGGTCTGGAATTAACGGAAACATCGACGCTCTTTCTGGTATCAAGACTCACGAACGTAGAATTTCTACAACAATTACCGCAAACCCAATCCGCCCAGATACAGCTAATACCGTCACCACTAGCACCACTGAGCGCACCACCACGATTGTGCTCAGCTCAAATTACATCACGCCACCAAACGCTGCTGGGCCGTATGTTGTAAAAGAATCGATGCCCGTCCCCGTACTGTTCGAGAACGATAGTCAAATCGCTAGCGTAGTCAACGCATACAGTTACTACCTGCGTAGCTTTGTACTCGGTGATGCGTATGGAATCAACGTAGCAGAAACGCTTCGCGATGACATCGTGAGCAACTGGCGCCCCGGAAAGCCCTTCCGTTTTTACGATCCGCGCAGCGGTAAAATCTCGGCCTTACGAATGGATGCCTGCAGTTGGGGGCTCGATGCCTCGGAAGGGGTTGTTGCGACCAGTGGAATCTGGGGGGGCTTTTCCAATGGCACGATAACGATTCCATCAAATCTCAGTGGCGACTCACGTCCCGATATGGGTAGCGGCGGAACCCCTCCCGCTGGTCCGGGCGGCGACATCTCAATCGGAGGCGAGACTATCGTAGACAGCGGAAGCTACTACTGGGAAGTCAATATTGACGTAACAACTGCAGTTACTAAAGATTTCTGGGGCGAAAATGGCATACTACCGATCACCCCAACCGGCCTTGTCGCCGAGCCCGGTGCTACACTGACAATTTGGTGCACAGGTTTCATCGTGGGTCCCGGAGACCTTTTGGACACAGAAGGGGATGGCGGTATCCCTATCGAGTTCCTGGGCAGTCTCGTGACAGCAGGCGCAACGGTCATTGATGCCGACCTGTTCGCTCCATAGGAAACCTACGACGATTTGAGCCATTGAAATGAGCATTGCAGCCAAGATCTCTGCAGCCGAGCTGGTCGGTCAGGTCACTGACCGCTATGTGAACCAGTACTACGAAGGGATTTTAATCAATGCTCCTGGCGTAACCTATCAGCCCGGGATTACCACTGATGCCGACTTTTTGCTTGACGAAGTGGTGGAAGGCACTGGGGGTTATTATCGCCAGGTGATTAAGTATGCAAGTGGCGATGTTGGCACCTATGCAGACGACGGAGTTGCTCTCGCCACTAAAGCTACCGTGTTTGCTCATGATGGTGGCGGTACAACCATGGACTTCACCCATGCGGCTCTAATCAAGGGCACTGGCAATGTAGTAGCGCTCGGGAGCAATACAGCAAGACCGACGGCGGCCGTCAACGGAACCTACACCAATATCCCTGTGGTCACTGGGCAGAATGGGGTAGGCCTTACTGTTGATCTGACCGTCACGGGAAGCGGGGTTACCTTGGGCGATTATTCTTTGACTATCGTGAAGCCTGGCTACAAATATGTGGCAGGTGACCTTTTGCAGATCCAAGAGGCTACCCTTGTCTCGCTTGGTGTCGTAACGGCCGGGGCCGGCAGCCTTACGTTCAGCGTCGGAACCGCAACAACTGGAGGAGGAGCAGTTCTTGCCGTTGCCCAAACCGAAAGTGCCGTTGCGCTTTCCGCTGGCAACGAGGCCGCTTTTTATTGGAATCTTAAGCAGTATGGTTTCTATACGGTCTGATGGCAATTCTGCAGCAGGTTCTTGAGAATCAGGCCGCGAATCGGATAGCGGACCTTGAGAGTCGCGACAGCGGAGAGCTTGTCAAGGGCGATTTCGACGGTGGCGTAACCGGCTACTGGGTTAGACTAGACGAGGACGGCGCTGGTGTTGTTAGCTACAACAGTAAGCAATACATCACCAAGCCTCTTGGGTTTACTTCGATCTCCTCTGGCAAGCCCGTTCTGCTAAGCCATGCAAATGGTGTCTACTTCTCCAGCTGGTAACAATGGCAATTAATCCTGGTTTTATCGCAGCGCAACCCGTTAGTCAGAACTACGAAGTTTTTATCGAGTTTTTACCAGAACCTCCTCCGTCAGACCTGTCCCTTAGTACACCAAAGGCCCCGGGACGACTTGTTGGCTTTTATGATACAACTTACGAAATTGTTCAGCTATATATTGTGACAGCAGGTGGCAATAAGCTTGCGAGGGTTAGCTAATGCTTAATAAAACAGTTCTGGTCGTTTCTCGCACAACCCAAAGAGAAAAAACCGGTGCCTCTATCCAGTTGGCCCGAAAGACCTACGACTCGCCTGTCGAAGCGCCGACTTACGAGTACTTTGACCCAGCTGCCAATGCATGGGCTTTGCCCCCAAGCCAGGATGGAGCAAAAGAAGGTGAGATGAGGGCTGTTCTTTATAAAATAGATGCAGCGCGAATAGAGTTCTGGTTACAGGGTAAGTGGGTTCGCTTTGTTGGAATAACAGACGTACTCAACGCTCCAACGGGAAAACCGTGGGACGGAAATCAGTATTTCTAAGGGTGGCATACTATTTTGATTAGGGCTTGGCATGTCTTTCTTTGAAGACTGGAACAGAATAGACTACGCACAGGTTAAGTATCAAGCCTCGCTTGACTTCTTGAATACCGGCCAGCTCGACACAGTCCTTGGCGGAAAGCGATGCACTTCCTCTAATCATTGCGGATCTGGCTACGCCTGCATCCAGGGAAAGTGTAAAAAGATCGAAGGCCCAGGAGGCGGCACCGGGGGATATTACCCCCCTTCCTATGTTAGTGGTGGCGGCATCGTTTCTGGAGGAGGGTGCGGATCCGGCCCCGATGGAGATGGCGACCCCGGCACGCAAGGATGTGCCACTGCCTCCGGCGGCGGCGGTGGGACCATTGGATGTACCGTCCCTACCTGCGGAGACCCTGGTGGCGGACTTGGCTATGGCGGCTCCGATAGCGATTGCTGTGGAATCAGAACCTGCAGGTACACTTACGGTACGACCACGCCAACGGTCAACTGCTGGTGCGGAGACGATGGCCTGACCCAAGATGAAGGAAACGCGTGTAACGCATTTTGCGACGAGTATTTTCAGACGAATGGCGAAGACTTCAAGGGTTGCCAACAGGGCAGTCGTTGCGATGAGTGTTCCACTTGCAGCAATGGTTACTGCGTCAAAAAGCAGTGTCCTGATGAATCGACGGCGTGCCACTGCTGTCCAGAAAAACTGGGACGCTGTGAGTTCTGCCAAGAAGATGGCTCCACAAGCCAGGGGAGGGACGACTGCCAGTTTTGCTGCAATAGAAGGAAAGAATGCTGCGACGGCAGGACTGTCACCTCAAGAGTGTGCGGACAGTCGACCGTTGACCGTCTTTGCGAATTAGCACAAGCGAAAGTAGACGAATTATGCAAAGAGAATTGCCCTGATACACCAACATGCGAGAAAAACTGCGAAGGGAAAAGCCAATGTGCCTCCGGCCCGTGTCCGCAAGACCCTCCTGCTGCGGATTCCGGGAAGGTCATAAATGTAACAGGCTGCATTGAAGGCGAAGGAGAGCATTGCTTGCTTTACGATGAGTGCGACGCAGATGAGGAAGATCCAAAATGCTGTCCTCCTGTTGAATGCAACTGCCACAGCGAATGCGAGAGTGGTCAGATATGCAGTGACACTACGGGCACATGTGTGGACCTCAGCAATCCGGCACCCTAATTAGGCATGTGAAATTCTATGGCTGTCTTCCCTGATAAGATTGTTCTCAAAAACTCCGTAGACGAACAGTCACTGATCGAGAGTGCTATCGGCGCAGGGGGCAGTGACGCCATAGTCCCCGGCGAGATTGTCATCGGCAGGGAGGCCGGCGCCGTTAAATTATATTCACTGGATCAGAATGGATTTGTTCGGGTGGTTGCCGGAGGAGGAGGGGCTGGAGGAGGGGTAACCTACTGGGGCGGAGGAGACTTTGATAGCGGGGTCTCCGACGGAGCCCCACCGGATGGCGGCAGCTTTGACTAGGAACACTAGTCTAGCTTTTCAATCAAAATGCCGACCCCTTCTTATCGCGTGCCGGTTAAGATTGCACGCGGAACTTATTCAAATCTGGTTACGGCGATCGGCGACCTGCAAGAAGGAGAAATTGCATACGCGAACGACGAAAATAGCCTGTATGTTGTAGAGGGTGGGGTCTTAACAAAAGCGAGCACAGACATAACCACGTCTTCTATTGGCGACCTAAGTGATGTAGACATCAGTACTACCCCGCCGGTTCCGGGTCAGATACTTACATTGAACGGTGCGGGTACTCAATGGGAGCCTGGAGATGCAGTCCTTAGCGTAGACGTTCTGGGCGGGACCGGTCTGACGTCTACCGGCGGACCTATAACATCCTCCGGTCAGATTACGGTTAACCTAGATAACACTGCCGTAACTCCGGGAAGCTATACAAACGCCAATGTAACCGTTGATGCACAGGGGCGAATTACAGCAGCTTCTAATGGAACCAGCGGCGGCGTAACCCAGATTATCGCCGGCACCAACGTTACGATCGACCCGGTCGGCGGCACGGGCGCGGTCACAGTTAATGCCACGGGAGGAGGAGGTGCAGCAGGTACTCCTATTGCCTTCGTTACAGACGCTGGTGTGGCTGCCAGTGGGGCCTTGACACTGACCGGCCTGGGAAGGCACGGGACACTGGTAGGTATCTCCACCAACCTCGATGCCTGGGTTGTGTTTTACGCCACGGCGGCGGATAGAACCGCCGATTCTGGCCGCTCTTACAGCACTGACCCCTCGCCGGGCTCTGGGGTTTTAGCAGAAGTGTATGTCACAAGCTCCAGCCCCCTACTGTTTACTCCTGGGACCACATTCTTTAACAACGATACGGTCAAAGCCGATGCGCTTTATCTGGCCGTTAGAGACCAGGCCGGGGCCGCAGTGAATGCGACCTTAACGGTTGAAGCCTACTCAAGTACCGCCAGTGCAAGTGCTACCAGATCACTCCTTGGGATAGGCGAATACTCAAGCGACAGCGCCGCCGGAGCTGGCGGGGTTACCTCTGGAGCGATGTACTACAACACCACCTCTAGCGATTATCGGCTCAAGACCTGATAGGTACACTAGCCAAGCTTTTTCGATAACATGGATCTTTCGCAAGAGTTGTCTTACGATGGGATTGAGCCGAAGGGCCCCTGCTCCGCATGGCCGGAAGAGCGACATTGGCGCCTTATGGCGGAGAGCATCGGCGGTGTATTGAAGGTTACAAAGAAGAGCGACGGCACTACGGTGTACTCTATGGCAAGAGAGGGCCACGCCACCAAGGTGGAAGCTTCTCCCGCCAAGATGGCGAAGGGCTTGGTGAAGAGCGGGCTACAGGCCCTCTCCAAGGGCAGGGTTGCCCCTGAAATCAGAGAAGAGCGTTATGACACCTGTAAAAAGTGTCCAATGTTTATAGAAGACAGCAAGCGTTGTTCAAGTTGTGGATGCTTCATGGAAGCGAAGACCTGGATTGGCGGCAACCCCGACACTCTTTGCCCGCTGAAAAAATGGAGCCGCTGACATGACGATAAACTGCTCAGTCACAGGGCTCAAGAAGCCCAACATGAACGTCTGCTCTCCGAAGAAAAGGTGCTGCGCAGGAGGGAGTACGCAAGGTGTTATCTACGACCCTGAGGATCCATGCGAGCCAGGCTATAGCCTTACTTCTTCCTGCCAGTGCGAAAGATGTGAAGACGACTCGGCCTACGGCTGGGTGTTTGTTCAGTGGGCGGGGAAAGGCTCCTGTTATCAGGCTTATCATGACGTCGATCCAGAGTGCTGTGGAAGCCCGGTCCCAACGAGCGGCTACGACTACTTTGTAACCTACGAGGAGGGCGATAGCGGTGAGTACCTCTGGAGCGTAGGCACAAGCTGGGACGGCCCCGGAGGAGCAAACGAGGGCACTTGGTCAATTGGCCAAGAAATAGTGGCGACATTTGAGGAGGGCATAACATGGTCTAGCAATAATACGCCATTCGAGTCTCCATACCCGGCCCGACTCGCAGCCTGCGCGGGCGATAGCGATGGCTGTAATGAAGATTGGTGGGTCGGTTGTGGGGCAGTATTCTGTGACTCGGAAGCCAAGTTCACTTCTTTCGTATTTAACTACGCAAACAGCGACTGTGATTGCGGGGCTGCGGGTATTAACATCAGTACAGCCGCTGGCAAAAAGGAATGTTACGAGTACTGTAACAACGGTGGACCGCCGGCCTTCGGTTACGACTGATAGGTACACTACTGTCGTTATTTACGGGCGTGATGCCTGCTAACTATGTCTGACGAAAACATGACTCCCGAGATGGAAGTCAAGGCTCCTGCGGCCACTGGCGACGAAATGATGCCTCGATCGGAAGCAGAGAACCTACTAAAGGCTCTCAAGGCCGAACGAGAAGCCCGCAAGCAGTACGAGCGGGACCTCAAGGAGACCAAGACTCAGCTGGAGCGGTTCGCCGAGATCAATCCCGACGAGTACACCAAGCTGCAAAAGGAGGCCGCCGAGGCCGCAGCCCTGCAGGCCAACTTCGGTGCTGCCCAGGAGGCAATCGAGGCCAAGTACTCAGCGCAGGCCCAGGAGGCCGCCAAGGAGGCTGCAGCGGCCAAGGCTGCCCTTGCTGACTACCAGAAGAAGTACGCCCTGGAGAAGGTGTTCTACGCCGCTGGTGGCCGCACTGACAGCGCCGATGGCGTGTCGTTCTTCGACATGATGGCCCAGCAGATCGGTGGCAGCTTCCGCCAGGAGCCCGACGGTTCCCTGACTGTCGTTGACGCCGCTGGTGATCCAGTACTTGACAAGGAGTCTGGCAAGCGGATCTCTGCTCAGGACTATCTGGCTAGCTACAAGGTCCATCCGATCTACGGCACCTTCTTCAAGGGCGCCAAGGGCTCGGGTGCAGGTATTGGCTACGGCGGTACCGACGCCAACGGCATGCCTGTTGAGGATCTTTCGTCGCTGTCGGTTGATGCTCTGTTCCAGCGTGCATTTTCCTAATTTACTCCTAACTTACTCCAAATTAGGAGTTGGGCCCTTCGGGGCCCTTTCTTATGTGCTATACTGAATACATGGCTAACAAGCATGCTCCACTGCTAAGGACCCAGGTCGAGATCGCTGCAGCGTGTGGCGTGGCTGAGCGGAAGATCACAGCAACCCTTGGGGTGGCCAGGACCACGCAATACAGGTGGTTGAAGGCTGACGGTGCGGCAAGGGCAGAAGCTCATCGCAGGAAGTGGGTAAAGAAGAATCCCGAAGCCCAGGCACGGTGGCACAAGAAATGGCGCGACGCGAACCTGGAGCAGGCGAAAGAGGCCTGCAGGAAAAGCTGCCGCGCTCATTACCAAAAGAATCGTGAAGTTTATGCCTACAGAACCAATGTACGTCGGGGCAAAATGCGTGAGTGGCCCTGCTCCGAGATCGAAAAGCTTATGATTAAGTACCGCTACGAGGACGCCCGTCGGCTGACGAAAGAGACTGGAGTCGAATATCACGTTGACCACATCATCCCGCTAGCCAGAGGTGGGCCGCATCTTCCCTGGAATCTGCAGGTCATTACCAAAGCTGAGAACCTGTCCAAAGGGGCGAAAATATAGTTTAGGCATAATAGGTATAGCAGCCCAGAAGGGAAGTTCCGAGATGGAATGGACTGGAAGGGTGCGATTGTCGAGATGGTTGTGACAATCA
>Ga0070745_1000603_pt1 | contig 21198 bp, 20 predicted proteins | sample VirMetDEL_Mar_4_FD_77438 | JGI IMG/M metagenome (GOLD analysis project Ga0070745, IMG submission 77438) | Aqueous microbial communities from the Delaware River and Bay under freshwater to marine salinity gradient to study organic matter... | ecosystem: Environmental > Aquatic > Marine > Coastal ...
AATTGCTGACTGAATCGCTTTTTGATCTGCCTTTTTTTCTGCTCGTTTTGTTTCCGCCTCCGCAATTTTCCGAACATCTTCAACTAAACCGTGGCCTTCTTTAACAACACCACGAGCAGCCTTAAGCGTGGACTCCGCTGCCGATAAGGGGTTAGCCGCAGCCCCTGCGACTTCGGTCAACTTGTCTAGCGGATTGCTCACTCACTTATCAACCTTCTCATCTAGCTTGTCCCAGATGCGGGTTAGGATAGATTCAATTCGCTCCAACGCATCTCTGTAATCATCGCGCCGCACAAATTGACTCATCATTTCTTTATGGTCGCGCTGAAGATTCTCGAGCGAGTTGGTGATGCTGCGTAATGTCCAGCCGCCAAAAGCGGCGGCAATACCAATCGCAAAATTAAATGCAATCTGATAGTCCATTATTCAGCCTCGTTCACCACTTCAACCCAAGATGTTGTGGCCTCATCCCAAGAGTACATCTGCCCATCGTCAGGCATTGCTACCGGCGCTTCCCATTGGGCCGCATCGTTCAATACCCAAGACGCATAGGGCTGCGGTGGGACAAAGGCATCGATGTCAGCATCGTAGGTGTAGCCAATGCCTGCGTAGTTCTTGCGGATGTTGCCGTTGTAGCTCGTTTGTTTCCAAACGCCGCCAAATAACTTTTCAAGAAATGCCGCGCCGATATGTTCTTTTTCCACACCGTTGGCATCAGCCGTATCCTTGTTAGCCACAACGACTACCTGGGTTACGACGTTGTTTTCGTCAATGCGGGCAAAATGAGCCATCTCAATTCTCCAAGTGCAATGCGGTTAGCTGTTCTTCCTCGCCAACGTAGCCGACAGGGAAGGTGTTAAAAGATAACGAAATGCGATCTTCTTCTTTAACCGTCTCGACCATGTGAGTAAGGCTAGAGGGGAAAATCATCAAGTCGCCGGTACCCACTTCAAACCACCACGAATCACTGTTATGCAAGTTGTAGTTGTCGGTCGGCAGTTTGATTTGCTGGTAGCCATCACGGTAGAAATAAATCTTGTCTCGCTCACGCGCTGCTTTGAGATACAAGACTCCGCTCACAAAAGAATTGGGATGGGCGTGCTTGTGGTGGAACTCACCGGGTTTCGTGTAGTTGAGCCATGACTGCGTAATCCGCAAGCTGACATCGTTTTTCGGGGCATAGATGGACTTGAGGTATTCCGCCACAGAGCGTTCGGTAAACTCCCGTAGCTTCGCCATTGTGTCATCGCGCAACACATAGCGATTATTGCTGGTGGTGTTACCCATATTTTTGTGAGTCTCTTGTGAACCCACAAAGTCCAACTCTTCGGCGCTGAATTCTCGCCCAAGGTCAAACTTGGCAACGGGGGTTGGGAATAGGCTGTAAAGGTTCAAGCGTTCATCTCCGCTTCGATTTGTTTGACATGATCATCAAAGGCTTGCTGCTGTTCGGGCAACAGGATCGTATTGATTGATTCTTCAAAGGCTTTGATCTTTTCAATGGTTTCCATCACCTCTTCCACAGAGGGCTTTGGCCTCGGATCGTCCCAACGGGTAAACCCCAAACCGCCTGTCCACTCCCACTTCGCACCCGGTCGTAACAGATGCACCGCTGTGTCAATGCCCATGATTTGATAAGCCTTCATTAGTAGTTCACCTTGAGAATGACAATGCCGGAGCCGCCGGAGCCGCCAGCAAAAACGGTATCTCCTGCGTCATGACCGCCACCTCCACCGCCACCGCCGGTATTGACGGTGCCTGCTGTTCCAGCCGCACCTAATCCACCTGCACCGCCGCCACCGGAACCGCCCGATCCTGCGTTAGTTGATGACCGCCAATTTGATCCGCCACCACCGCCGGCATAAGTCACTGATGAGCCACTAATGGACGAAACAGTACCATCGCCTCCGTTACCACCGTTCGTAGAGGTTCCATCTGCGCCTACGGCAGACGCGCCACCGCCACCACCTGCGCCGTAATTCGGAGTTGTAGCAGATGCGCTTCCTCCATTATTACCTTGAGATGGCGAAGTATTTGGCGTATTTCCTGCCGCACCCGGTACAGCCCCCGGAATACCAGCCCCTGCTCCACCGCCGCCAGAGCCGCCCGTTTGAGCCGCCGTTAATGTCCCTGCTCCACCTCCACCACCGGTTGAGGTAATGGTGCTAAATACTGAATTAGAGCCGGACGTTCCACCGTTACTTCCAACAGTTACCCCAGGCCCACCGGCTCCGCCGGCTCCAACCGTAATCGTATAATCAGTCCCAGCCGTAACGGATAACCCCGTTCCAGTGCGGAACCCACCGGCCCCGCCACCGCCAGCAGAATCTCCACCACCCCCGCCGCCACCAGCCACGACAAGGTAGTCCACACTCACCGCACCCGTTGGTGCAGTCCAAGATTGCGTGGACTTGAAGGTGAAGACAGATGTTGTTGGGACTTGGTATTTCAGAATGACGATGCCAGAGCCGCCGGAGCCACCCGTTTTGTCTGTAAACGTCGGTGCTGCTGACTGACCGCCGCCCCCACCACCTCCACCAGTATTTGCGGTGCCAGCCGTTCCGTCAGCAATTGGCTGACCCGCTCCCCCGCCACCAGCGCCTCCGTTGCCGCCGGTTCCACCACCTTGTCCAGCGCCGCCGCCGCCGCCTGCATAGGTCGCAGACGAACCAGAAATGCTAGATGCGGTGCCATCGCCACCGTTACCGCCCGCTGTAGATGTGCCGGCAGACCCAACGGCAGCAGCCCCGCCGCCGCCACCGGCCCCATAATTGGGCGGATCTGCGTTCCCTGTCCCTCCATTACTTCCTTGAGATGGAGAAACAACTGGTGTATTGCCGCTACCACCGGGGGCAGGAGTAAAGGTTGCAGAAGGCACATCATAAGTATATGCGCCGCCACCGCCAGAGCCGCCATTTGCACCTGTTGAATTTGGGGCCGTGTTACCTGATCCACCACCACCACCGCCATTAGAAGTAATAGTAGAAAATACAGAATTTCCACCGCTGACACCTCGGGTGTCTCTTGATGATCCGGCCCCACCAGCGCCAACAGTAATTGTGTAGTCAGTCCCACCGGTAACCGAAAGTCCAGTTCCTGTGCGGAATCCCCCTGCGCCGCCACCGCCACCAGATACACCCCCACCCCCACCCCCACCGGAAACAACGAGGTACTCCACCTCGGTCACATCCGCAGGAGCCGTCCAAGTACCTGTGGCGAGGAAGGTTTGGATAATCGTGACGTTTCCACCGCCTGCGGCTGCTCTACCGAGCAAAAGCATCATAATTCCAGACATGGTTTAACTCACGTTGCCGGTGATAACGCAGTTGTCACTGTCTAAAAACAACACGGTTGCCACCCCGCGAGTAGCTAATGTCACGCTTGCCTTATCCGTATCAGTGCCAGCAATGTAGGCGATGCTGATACTGCATTCCACCGTGATGTCGCCGGTTGTTGCATTGTACAGCGACACGACATCACCCGCTGACATGACCGCATTCGGTATCACGATAGAGCCGCTGGTGCCTATTCCAATAAACCGCCCATTGTCACCCGCTGATAGCGAATATGCGGTGGTTTTGTTAGACCCTGATTGCGGAACGTTTCGGTAACCTACCGGATTCGTGCCATCAACTGTTAGTGCCGCCAAACTGCCCGTGGAACTGTTTGTGCCGCCATTAGCCACGGGCAAAACGCCTGTAACGCCTGACGTTAAATTGACTGTACCCAAGGTTTGTTTGAGCGAGCCGTTGGTGTCAAACGTGCCATCCGTCGTCCAGGTATCACCGATATTCAACGTCACCACCGCGATGGTTCGCAGGGTGCTGTTGTTGTTGTAAGAGATCGTCAGCGTAACGGCTGCCGTATCTTTGTTTTCAATGGTAATCGTCTTGATGGTGCGGCGTGTTGCCGCCGCAGGAGCGGCTACTAGCGTCACGGCACTAGTGCCATTTAGTGCGCCATCGCTTGCCCCTTCCGTAAAGACGGAGCCGGTGTTATCTGCCCACGCCGCCGTAAAATCGGGGTTGGTGGTTGCCGCCGCCCCCGACATGGCGACTTCAATAGATTTGGTTGTTGCGTCAAGAATTAAAAGTGCCATGTCATATCCTCACGAAATAAACCATGCAAAAGCCTCACCACCACCGCCGCCGCCGCCGCCTGATTGCACGACCCACGACAAAGTGCCTGATCCGTTCGTTTGAAGAACGTACCCACTTGATCCATCTGCCGCAGGCCAAGTATAGGTAACTGATCCTGCTGCGGCTGCGGCTTGGAAACCGACATAACCAGAAGAACTGCCTAGAAACCGTGCGACTGCGACGTTGATAGAAGATACCGAGGCTTGTGTTGCCGCAAGTGTCGTTGCGGTGGCTGTTGTCAACAACGCCACACCCGCATTGATGGACGCCACCGAAGCGCCCGTCGCCGTTAGGTTTGTAACAACTGCCGTATCCGCATTTGCCGAGGTAATGCTGGCCCCTGTGGCGGTCAGCGTTGTAACGGCTGCCACGCCGACATTGGCAGACGTCACACTTGCGCCCGTAGCGATCAAGTCGGTCACTACGGCTGTGCCAAGGTTTGCAGAGGCTACCGAGGCACCAGTTGATGTTAGATTGGTCACCGTGCCGGTGGTAATCAATGCCACCGCTGCGTTAGCTGAAGCGATTGAAGCGCCGGTAGCCTGTAGGTCATTAACAACCGCTACCCCAACGTTTGCCGAGGCGATAGAAACGCCCGTTAACGTCAGCGCTGAAATCACCGCCGTCCCAAGGTTAGCCGAGGCAATACTTGCGCCGGTTGCGGTTAATGCCGTAATGGCCGCCACCCCAACATTGGCCGAGGCCGCTGACACGCCTGTCGCTTGCAAGTTGTTTACATTGGCTGACGCAATTGACGCGCCAGTAACCTGTAAGTTGCCCGCATTGGCTGACGCTATGCTTGCGCTAGTTGCCGTCAAATCCGTCGCAGTAGCCGTGGTTAACAAAGCGACCGCAACATTTGCTGAAGCAACTGACGCGCTAGTAGCCGTTAAATTGGTTACCGAGCCGGTCGTAATAACGGCTGTACCCACGTTAGCAGATGTTGCGGATGCGTTTGCTGCCTGCAACGTCGTGATATTGGCAACACCAAAGTTTGCCGAGGCAACCGAAACGTTTGACAAGATTAAATTGCCAACGTTAGCCGACGCAATGGATGCTCCTGTTGCCGTTAAATTAGTCACGGTTGCGGTTGTTAGCAACGCAACACCTGCATTCATGGAAGCCGCAGAAGCTCCCGTTACGGTCAAGCCGACGATGTTGGCTGACGTAATTGACGCATTCGTGTTTGTTAAATTGGTAACTACCGCCGTTGCAACGTTGGCAGAGCTGACTGATGCTCCTGTTGCCGTTAGCGCACCCACAACGGCTACAGAGGCGTTCATTGATGGCGAGGATACTTCCGCAAGATTTGACTTGCCGGTAACCGTTAACGTGCCATTAATCGTTGTATCGCCGAATGAGTTGGCGGCGTTAATCATTTGGAATCGAGTGCCGTCGTAGATCACGACAACCATTTCGCCCGAATTGATGTCTCCTGCCGCTAATGCTGTCGCGCCATCACGGGTAATGCTTTTTGCACCTAACGAATTGATGTTGAGGGTGACTGCCCCCGTGTTTGCCCCTGCCGCAATGAAATAAAACAATTGACCTGCATCGTAGGCAGTCAATGTGGGCGACATCACGCCTGTGATCGTGTCAATTCCGCTGATTGATCCAATTAGTTTTGCTGCGGTCGTTTGTACTTGCCCTAACGTTGCCGCATCTGATGCCAACGTACCGCTTGCCAAGCTGGTAATTTTGTTGTTGCCCATCGGAATGTTGGCGGTCGGCGTAGATTGGCCATCTTTTGTGATGCAATTCGTTAAACCCGAGGCCAAATCCGTTGTCAAAGCGTTGAAAACCGTCGCGGATATGACGGTGTTAGCAACGACAGGTTGGCCTGTCGTGTTAATCAAAAACGTGCCGTTGCCGTTAAAACTCATCTGTGCTTACTCCTGTGCCGTAAACGCGCCTGCGCGCCCCGCTAATTGACCCGCTAACGCCTGCTGACGCCGCCGCCGCTCCATGTAAGCGCGTACATCGCGTAATTCTTGCTGCGCGGGTTCATCGGACAATAACAACATCTGCGCTAATCGATTGCGCGTAGGCTCTGGCATCGATAGTTGCGAGAACTTACGCGCCGCTCTTGTTGCGAGTGGAACTCCACCGCCCTGCGCAGCCTGCGCTAGATCAATCGCGTCCATAAACTGCGACTGATCCTCTGCGCCTGCTAATCTTTGCGCTGTTTGCGATCCTCGGCCCAAACGCTCCACTTCTTTCAGCTGTTCTTGCTGCAAAATGGTTTTTTGGAATTGCCGGAAATTGTTACCGAATATCGTACGCAATCGGCCTTGCAATGCAGGCTCTTTGTAAAGATTTAACAATCGGGTTTGACCTGCTTGACCGCCCGCTAAATCGCGGATCGCTTGGGCTGCGCCTAATCGAAATGCCTCAAGCTCCGCAGCGTCAAGACTGCCGACAATTTCATCTAATTGTTCCACATCCTCGCGCATTGCTTGACGCCCTCGCGTCATCGCGGTTTCTAACTGCGCTTGCGATTGAAATGCCTCTCGGGCTTGACGATAAATGCTTTGCCCTGCGTCATCTTTTGGCGATAACGCATCTAGCTTTTCAGTAAATTCGCGGCGCAAATTACTATAGTTGCGGCTTAAATTTGATGGTCGCCCAAATTCACCTTTTGCGCTGTCTTCAATGTCGTATAACGCGCGCTTTAAGTTATCAAGCACCGAGAACGGAATGCGGTCACCGACTTTTAAACTTCCAAGGTTCAATGATTCAGGCGTCCCGCCAACCAGTGCCAATTCTTCAGCTTTACCAAATGCTTTGCGCGAACGCTGAAGCAACGTTACCAATTCTGCATCAACGGGAACATCCACATTTTCTAGTTGCGCGTAAAACGGAGCCGCTTGCGCTTGTTTCTGACGCGCAAACTCTTGCAACGTTGCTCTAAACGGCAGTCCCTGCGCGCCTAACGCTTCTTCTGCGCCTGAAACAATAGCGGGGCCACGTTCTGCCGCAATTTCTCGCCCTTTGCGTCGAACTTGGGTCTGGGCAGTGCCAGGCAAAACCGCCAATAAATCTAACTCTCGTTGCGCTTCTTGCCCTGTGGCGGCTATCGGCGCATTGGGGCCAAGCTGACGCAATCGCGCTTGTGCAACATCAACCGGCTCACCAGCGCCCATGCGCCGTGCTTCGGCATCGCGGGCCAATAACTGCGCGAGGCGTTCCCGCGCTTCGTTAATTTGGATGGGTTCGTCAATGCCTGGCACTCGCGCACCAATCTGGCGACCGACCATGCCCAACCCTTTGCCACCAAGGCCGAATGCACCACCGTAGGCTGTACCTTCAGCCGTACCCATCGCAATGTCGCGCATCATGTCTATCGGCGCTTCGGCTTCGGTTTCACCTGCTGCCGTAATGGCGCTGGTTGCGGTAACGGGTTTTAAAAATTCCACCCCGCGTCGTAACGCTCCCATGCCTGCACGCGCACCGCCGCCTAACGTGAAAGGAGCGGTCAACAATGCGCCGCCAAATTGCGTTGCCATTGCCGCACCAGGCTCGTCTTTTTCGTACTGCTCTGTTGCGCCGCGCACGGCCTCTCTAGCGGGCATTGTGACCTGTTCTGGCCGCATCGTCGGCGCGGGTTGCCCTGCATATCCTGCACCGGCATACGCGCCCGCTGTGCCTGCTGTAGCGCCTAAAGCGGCAAGTTCGTCGGCAAACCCAAATGCGCCACCGCGCAGAGCTTGCAATGTCGCTTTGGTGCTAGTGGGAAGGCGCGCACCGGCCTCTCGCGCTTCTACGCGCTGCATATCCGGCGCTGGGCCTGTCTCTTGAGCCAACGCTTGCTTGTACGCTTCCGCGACTGTGGCGAATTCCTGACTGCCCGCCTTGTCTTGGTTAGCGACGATCCACTTTGCGTAATCTTGTGCGGTAGGCATAGTTTAAAACCCTGATCGACGCAGAATTTCGTTGGCTTGATCAAACACTGGGTTAGCGCCGCTTGGCGTTTTGCGGGTTGGACGTTCAAACGGTCGCTTACGCACGCCGTATGGCGCTTGCAGTTGGTAATACCAATCCAGATCGCCGCTATTAATGCGTTCGTTGACCGCATCTAAATTGTTTTCCAACACTTTAGCGCGCAGTTTAGTCATTTCCCTTAACGTTTCATTGTCTAACTGTCGCGTACCCGTCATCACGTTGAGCAAAAATTCTCGTTCTGCTTCAGTGTCCAATCCTCTTGAGCCAATGCCTAACGATTGGATGTAACTAAACACTTCAGAACCTAACAACGCATCCAACAATTGACTGTCAGATACTTGCGATGACGGCTGACCCGTAAACATGCTCTTAAGCCGTTCACCCATCAAACGAATATCTGCGCCAACACCTGTAATGGGCTGCCCCTGCTCAAGCAAATCTAGCGCCCGATAGGTTTTTTCTAACCCCTCTTGCGCTTTTTTCGCGTTGGTTAATTGTGTTTGCGTGGCTGCAACGTTTTCCTTCAACAATTGCGCTTGCATTTCTTGCTGCGCTCTTGGTGACAAATTGGCAAAGCCCGTTGTTGGTGGAGGCTGCGGTGTGGGTTGCCCAAAAGTCTGCGGGCCTACCATAAAGTTTGGCATTCCTGTGGTTGGAAACGGTTGACCCGTGTCAAAGGTAAATCGGCCTACGTCAAGCCCCAATTGAATTCTTTGCTGCTGCGTTAATTCTGCGTATTCACGCGGCTTCAATAGCGTGTAATTAGGCGTGCCTCCCTTCACGCTTGCATCAAACTGCTCCAAACTTTCAGACGTAAATTTAGAGGGATCAATTGAGCCATAAGGCGATTTATCCTTTTCCGGCTCTTTTAGCATCATCGCCAACCGCTCGGCCATAATCGGTCGATCTTTCAGCGCATCCGCCCCGAGCTTGGTGGACGCCATCGCCAATGCCTCTTGTGGCGAACGCACATACTGCGATTGCCGCGTGACTTCGCCGAGTTCCGTCTGCTCGGGAATGGGTGCTGGGGGTTTGCTAGGATCGTAACCTTTGTAAACGTAACCGCCTTCCATGCGGCCTAACATGCGCTGCGCGTAATCCTCTTTCATGCCCTCTGCGGCTTCCTCGGCCTCGCGTGCTTTTCTGCCTGCACGGCCCGTCATGTAGCCCTGTAACGCCTTTACAAGCGGTGCAGCGCGAGGGATGGGGGCAACAACACCCTCCTGCGGCTCATACTGCTGCTGCGCGAGGGCTTCCGCTAATGCCGCGCGACGACGCGCTTCCTCAAGCTGCCGTTCGTACTCGCTCGGTGCGCGGAACGTGCTGACGTAACGAACAGGGTCATTCCTGGCCATAGTCAAAATCTCCTCGATAGCCGCCTCCCTGCGGCGTTGTCATGCCAGCCGGTGACGGCATACGCGGTCGCATTGGTGGGCCACCTACCTGCGGTGACATTTGCGGCATTCCCATCTGCGGGCGGTTCATACCCATCTGTGGGCGGTTAACGCCTAGCCCCGGCTGCATCGTTGTCATCGGGCCATTAAAATTCATTGCCTGTGGCGGCATGCCAGAGGCGGCGTTTGGCGTGGCTTGGCCGTAGCCTAACCCCGGCATTTGCCGCATTCCCATGTCGCGTTGTCCTGCCGGTGCCGTCAACATTTGGTTTCGCTCTTGGGCGGCTAGCATTTGCGCTAACTGTTGCGGTCGGCGGTCTGGTGTAAATCCGTTCATCAGTTAGCTCCTAAAGTAATCCGTAATTGACCATCTTGTAGCCGCTTGAGTGTGTCGCCACGGCTTCTGGCATCACCGTTTCTACTTCGTCGGCCATCACGCCACGTTGCCGTTCGCCAAAGATGTCGTATTCGTAGATGCCTATGCCGAGCGGATGCGTGCCAACGCGCACGACGTTAGATTTCAAGCGGCGATCTGAAAATAATCCCGCGATGCTGCCTGCCCCGCCAATAGCCGTACCGGCTGCGCCCGCTAGGCTCCCCAACATGCCCATGCCCGCGTTGTATGCGCCGACTTGGTTGGCATAGTTCTGTTGTGCAAAGTTGCCCGCAGCCTGACCTGCTTGGAAAATCGGCGGTGGCGCTACGTTCACGCCGCTATAGCCTTGGAATTGCGGCACGCTGACCTGACCACCTGACAACAACGCGCTGATCTCATTGACGGGCATAGATCGTATGGCGGCTTGCTGTGCCAACGCTTGCTGGGCTGCCGTATTTTGGAATTGCGCTTGCGCCAACGCCTGATTATATTGCTGCTGTTGCAACGCATTCAGCGTGTTGAAGTAATCTAATTCCGTCTGCTGACGTTGCGCCAGTGCCGCATTTTGCGCGGCCTGAATGTCCATCTGCTGCCCAAAGCGCTGCTGCTGGGCGGCGTTCGCGGCAGCCTGATAAGCCAACTCCTGCTGATAGGCTTGTGCTTGCGATTGGTTGTAGAACTGCGCAAGTTCTTGCGATTCCCGAGATTGTTGCGCCTGTCGCGCCAAATTGGCTTGCTGCGCACCCACCATTTGCTGAAAGTTTTGCGCTGCCGCTGCGTTTTGCAATTCTTGTTGCGTAACGCCTTGCCCAAAAATCTGTTGCAACGCTTGGTTTTGCGCTTCAGTCTGCGCGAGCGATTGCTGATAGTTCTGTGCGATGGCTTGATTAGCCAGCTCCTGCGCCGACTGACCCATGCCAAACTGTTGCAACAACGCTTCGCGGTTAAACTGACCCGCCCCCAACGCTTGCTGATAGTTCTGCGCCATTGCAGCGTTCTGCGCTTGTTGCGACGCTAGGGCTTGCTCAAAGTTCTGCCCCATCGCCTGATTTTGCATCTGCTGCGCGGCTTGCGCCTGTGCAAAATTTTGTGCGATAGCTTGATTTGCGGCTTGTTGTGCTTGCTGTTGTGTACCAAATGAAGCCAACTGCGCCTCTTGGCCAAATTCACCCGCTTGCAGACGTTGCTGAAACGCCTGTTGCTGCGCTTGGTTCTGCGCGGCCTGCGTGGCAAGTGATGATTGCAAATCTTGTTGCGCGCCAAGGTTATAAAGCCCTGCCTGCTCCATGCCTGCACCAAAGCCCGACAAAGCGGCTTGATTGGCAAACATGGCGCGAGATTGTTGCTCGGCAAACTGCTGTTGACGCGCCGCTTGATCAAGGCTAATACCTTGCGCAGCAGCTTGCAGAATCAAATCGTTTTCCTTCTGCATTTGCGCTGACATGGCAGCGTTGTACGCCTCACCGCCCGGTCGCAAACCCTGATTGATTAACTGCGTTTGAAGTTGCTGACGCTCGGTGGCGATCTGTGGCGACAAACGCGACATAATCGCCTGCTGCGCTGTCATTCCTGCGTTAACTGGGCCTTGCGCGATACCTGAAACATCAATCTGCCCTTGTAATTGCGGGCCTTGCACAAACCGTTGGGCGTAGCCAAATTCACCCTGTTGCGGGCCGCCCGCTACGCCGCCAAGACCTGACAGATTAAGCCCTTGTAAATTTAAACCTTGCGGGCCTGCGCCAGCTAATCCGTACAAACCGCCGGATGGGCCGCCTTGCGCGGTGCCAAATGCTTGCCCGCTCGGTGCGCTTTGCGCGGCAAATTGACCCGCCTGCAATTGCCCCAAATCAGTCGGAGCGGCAGGGCCAGCGCCTGCACGACCGTAATACTCTGATCCAGGCGCCATAATTGCACCTTGAATCGGCACATCCGCCCTCGCCTGCTGGCCTTCGTTAACAGGCTGTGGTAACAAATCGGTGGGATACGCTGAAACAACTGAAAACGGTGCCGTTGGCGCGCCTTCAATTGCACCACCCGCGCCTTGTTGCAACGCTTGCGCCTGTCCCCAATTGGTGATGTTGGTGGGGCGAGAAACCGCATCGTATGGGCCGATTGCGCCATACACTAAATTAGGAATGTCTGTCGGACGAAACGCTGACGCAATACCGAGGTCACCTAATCCTGATGCCGCACCCGCTGCGGCTTTTGACATGTAAAACTGCGCGAGTTCTTGCTGCCGTAGCGCTGCCTCCGCATCAGGGTTGATGGTTTGTCTAACCGTTGGCTGCTCAATAAACGTTGTAAAATCTTCCTGTGATGGCTGCGCCCCTGCATATTGCGGGTTAGTCATCATGTTTTCGCGCCACTGCTGCATCGCCTTGTTGTAGGCGTCTGTGTCAATAGTCGGCGTCTTCGTCCAAGTCACTTCCTGCGACCCCGTGGGGCCGTAGATGTTGGGATTGGACATATAGGCCGATTGCTTGGCGGCTGCCAAGTTGGCCTCACCCTGTTTAACAGCTAGGGTGGCGTAATCAGGTGCTGGCGGCGGTGCCGGTGATTTTTTGCCCATACCTTGGCTCCAAATATCGACACCGTTCGGGTGTCTGCGTCATCAAAACAATATCTCCAGAGTCATGCGCGGCATCCTTTATCCGCGCTTCCTCGGAAAAGCCCATTTTGCTGACCAATTTAAGCGCTCGGGTATGATTGCTACTGATTGGCCCTATTATCTTATCAACTCCTGCGACGTTGTACGCATAATCGTATATCGCCGCAATATAGGTGGGCGTTACGCGGTGCCACGCAATGTGACACACCAATGACCGCCCGTTCCAATTCTCAAATACCGTCCCTGCGACCAATTCGCCGTCGCGTTCTAATCCAATGGCGACCGATCTTTCAGGCCAAAACGCCCCGTTGGTATGGTCAACCACCCAGAAGCCCACTTCAGGGCCGTTTACGATGCGCCAGCCCATCCTAATTGGTACACCACGTCAGTGGATGCCCACTCCAATGTCACGTTTTTGCTACTACTGTTGAAAACAAGACCGCCGCAATAGCCAATACCTTGGATGCCGACAAAGTTGTTGGTAATGATGATGTCAGCACCCCACACTGACTGATTCCACAAGCCAACGTCCCACAACCCGTACTGCGTTGCGACAAATGACAAGGCACCCAAATCCGCGTCGGTCTGAAAATCAACGTTCATGCCAATATCAATGGTCGGCTGGCCGTTGCTGTAGATTGTGGGTCGTGCGCGGGTAAAGTATTTTATTACTCCACGCGTCTCAAAGTAGTTAAAAGCCTGCAAGGCGCGAGTGGAAATCGCTAGATTGTCGTCGTTAAAGCCTGTAGCGCCTGATCCTGTCGTCCAAGCCTCTGCAACATAGCCATCACCGCCGAAATACGGTTGATCGTTTAACAACGCAAAACAATTAGCCGCCCAACCCGTGAATCGGCACCACGCTTTTGTAATGTTATTCATCACAAATTGCTGTTGATTGCCGACTGACACGGGAACGTTAACAATCAAGGCGTTATTGAGCGGGTTGTACAATAACCCCCATCCAAAGTTTGTTTTGTATTGTCGAGCCGCCTCTGCAAACGCTCCTTGGATTTTGTCAGACAGCGCTACTTGTGGGTCTAATCTTGATGATTGCAAGGCAGACGCAAATGGCACCAAACCATCTAGGGTCAAGATCAGCAAATCACCGCCGTACTTTTGAACGCACCGCCGAGAAATAGGCGAACCGACTACCCAAACGCCAATCAACGCCCATGTGGATGCGTTAGAAGGATCAGTGCCGCGATAAACAATGACTTCGCCTTGATCCGTAATAAATACCAAGTTGTCATCAACCCCGTAGCCTGCGTCAATCGTCCACGACGCCATTGCGACCAAGCTGCCGCCTAGATGGGCGACTGATGACAAATCTAACGTGTTGGCGGCCCCACCTACGGATGCGGTCGGCAAATACCACGCCTTCAAGGTATCTTTTTGAATAAACCACATCCTGTTTTTAAACAGGGTTGGTTGAATTAGCGTAGTTGTGGTAACGCCAGTAATTGCGGGTGAAGATACGCCATCAATGGCTGTCCAAGTGCTGCCGTCATACAGCAAGGGTTTATCAACGCCATTGGCGGCATACAAATACCCACCGCCTGCGGTCGTGATGTTGGTGTATTCCCATCGGCTATTGCTTAAGCTGCTAACTTCTGCTGCTCCAACAGCACCCGCTGTGGTGACATCAAAAATTTCACCGCTCGCCACGGCAAACATTTCATCTGTTGCCCCAGCGTTGTACACCAACAAACTCTCAACCTGACCCGTGATGCCTGTGGCATGTTTGGTAAAGCCACCCCGCAACGAAACGCTTGATACGCCGGGAAATAAATTATCTAGCGTTACCGCATCCGTTGGTGCCATGTTGGCCAATGAATCGCGCGCGTTCCAACCGCCCACAGGGGCAGGCAACGACGCTACATTGTTCGTCGTGCGCTGAATCAACCGCCTGCGAACAGGTGATGCCATTAGGTGCTACCCGTTCCATAACCGCTGTCAGGGATATTGTCGTAGCCGATCAACACGGTGCCAGGTCGCGGTGCAAACGACAGGTTAGCCGCAGCGGTGTCTTGCGCGACTGCCGTTTCAAACTCCATCAAGTAATCGCGGTACAGGGCAGTCGTGTCAAAACCCTTGGCCTCAAAATACTTGAGCTTGGTTCCCAACACCATCAATCGGTCAGGATAGATGCAAGTATCATCGTCTGACGTAAAACTGTTTTTCGGCGTACCGTCTGCCGCTTCTACCCACGCCTTGCTGCGATATTCAAACCCAAGCAATTCGCCCGCATTCGTACCTGGCCAAATCTGGAAGTATTTACCGAGCAAACGCCAGCGAATACGCGGCCCCGTGCTGATGTAGCCTGATAGCAACCATTGCCACTGCTGCGGGGATTCGGGGCCGAGCATTTCCCAGCGCTTGCTCTTGTCCCAATGCGTGCGGTTGACCGTGCTGACGTAATCCGTTGGCAAGTCATATTTCACCTTTTGGAAAATGACTTGACCACTCACCACCGTTTCTGTCGGCGCATAGTTCAGCGTAACGCTTGTTGGCCCTACGGATGTGATGTACGTTGCGTTAGGTATTCCAACGCCTTGCACCTGATAGTTGGTAGACAGGCTTGACGTATCAGCAAGACCCGTAATGGTCGCCACGCCATCCACCCATGAGCCTGTGGCGGTTGACGCTTCGGTATAGAACGTGTGTTGGCGTGTCAGTTCTCGCCAATCGGCACGACGGAGCAACTCATACCCGCACGCATTCATTAACGCTAGAAGCTGCACGACATCTTGACTGTTGTTGCCTGCGACCGTGGATGGGGTGGGGATACCGAGTTCTTGCGTACACTCGGTAATCAGTTCAACCATCGTGCTGCCCATGCTATGCCTCCATTACAGGCTCTTTAGGCGGCCTGCCACGCTTCTTGGATTCCGTCGCCATCATCGCCTGCATCTGCGCTTGCAATTCTGCCAGTTGTCGCTTGGTATCTTCTAGCTCTGCGTTACTTTCCACGCGGTTTTTGCGATTCAAGTATTGGCGTGCGCGTTCGCGTAAGCCCACGCCGCCCATGCCGACACGCTGCAACTGCGAGTCAGACGCAAGCGCCAATTGTTCCACCGTCAAAAACTTAAGGATGGTTAACTCTGCGATCTGATCGCGGTTGATGTCATCCGGCGCATCCGTCAACCATTGTGATAGCGGGGTGCCAATCTCTTGTGCAGCGCCTTCGCTTTGCTGCATCTGAAAATAAAGCCACTGACGTGGAAATCGACCTTTGTGATCGTCTCGCACCGGCTGGTCAATCACGTTAGTCTTATCGCCCGGCGCTTGAATTCGCACATAAGGGTTGCCCTTGTTGGGGCCATCCTCGCGCAAGTAAAACTCAACGTGCAGTTGGGCGTCGGCGTTATTGATGTCGCTATCTAATGGCATTGTCCTACTCCTGTGGGGATTACAGGTTGTTGACCTGTGTTACGGTACAAATGATTGAGGGAGTCGCCGGCCATACGCTTGTGGCGGTGGCCGCTAAAACTACAACGTTAGGGTCATCTGCCGCCCACATTAATTCTACATAATGCGTGGGTTCTAGCTGGATAACAAAATTCCATGCCGCAACTTGACGCGCCGCAGTGCCTTGTAGTGTCAATGTGGTGGTGGTGTTTGGCACGTTCGTGCCGTTTTTGCGTAGCCAGATATAAACATCGGCTGCGCCGCCTGACGCTTTATCTAACTGCGCTGAAAATTGCACGTTGTAGACGCCTTGGTTGTCTACCACTAACCGCGAAGAAGGCGAACCGATAGACACGCCGTTACTGCTGTCTGTCGTGTCAAATGTCATCGCGTATGCCGTATTGATACTTACAATGGTTTGTGTGGTGGTGTCTGAAAATGCGCCGTAGTGAAGAATTGGCACAGAGCGGCCAAACGCCTGCAGTTCTTCCCACAACGTATTGGTCACGGCATAAAACATGGCCGAGCAAGTACTGTTTATGGTTCCAAAACCCGCCGTATTAATTGTGCTGTTTGTATCATACGGGTAAACCGTCAGTGGATTTGCGCCACCATTTCGCACAATGATGGTTTCGCCCGCTTCCGTTGGCGGCAATTTGACGCCAGCGCCTACGCCGGTCGTTGTGACATTGTTATAAACATAACTAATTTGCGTGGCATCGCCTGCTGACGTGCCAGCGGCGGTCACACTTGCGTTACCATCGCCGCATATTGCGATGGTGGACAGGCTGTTAACGCCTGATCCTAATACGCGAGAAGGAATGGCCATTATGCTGCCTGCGCCCGCTCACCACGAACGCGCATAATTTCAGCAATCAACCCTGGGCCTTTAACGTCTACCGTTATATCGCCCATCACGTCAAATAACTTTTGGAATTCGTTAGCCTGTTGGGCCATCGCCATATTACAGTTGAACTTTTTGCCGCTTGGGCCACCTACCCAAATGTCAATGGCAGGGCCGGTATGCTCGCCCGTGAAACGTTTTAATCCATCCGCTCGATTGCAACTGTCATAGCCATACATCACAAAGTTGCGAAAGCCGAGCAAATAGCCAATGTTGATAGCGCGCAGTCCCGAGGTCGTCCCACCGCCCACAGCAAGTTTGCCAGGCCCAACGGCTTGCATTTCAGGGCCATCTGCCCATGAATGCCACAACCAAACATTTTTACCCTTTAAATAGTCAAACGTCACCGCAGGGCAACGCGATGCCACCATGTACACCGTGCGTGCATTGGCTTTTTGAATGCCGCTAGTGCGATCACGCGGGTCAAGGTTGACCCACATATCCGGCTCAACGCCGTTATCACATAAAAAATCGTGCGCTGCTTTGATTGCCACAATCGGCAAACCTGCGCGACGGTGCGCCTTGATGTCATCAATAAAGTCAGGCATTGACCACCCGCTTGCCACTAGCACCATCGTGCCGTTGTGCTTAATCGGAACGGGCGTTAATTCTGGTAGACCACGGGCAAGCGCCGAGCGGATGTTGGTGCATAACTCCTCATCCGTTCCCGCCGCCTGCACCGTGATCTCCAGAGGGTGCATCGTTAAGACCCGACAACGCCCGTGGCGATGTGCGGATAGCCCGCAATGCAGGTGACCGCAGAGGCCGAAGCCGCCGAGGTCGTGGCCACAAGGCCCGCCACCAAACCGCCGCTTACGGTCGCGTCATCCAAGACGCCGCCCGTTGCGGTGGTAAACAGCGGTACCGACGGCTCGCAGGCCGTGGCAACGCTGACACGCGGTTTGCCGCCCAACTGCACCCAGCCGTAATAGCCCGAGGCAATGGACACTTGAGCAAAGCCAACTGCTTTGCTCGCCGCTGCGTTGGTGGTGGTCAACGGCACAACCGTATCGTTTACGAGAACGGAAACCGCCGCGTAAGCCGCTACAGCCGAAGCCGCCTGTACATACACCGCCTGACCGCCATCGTCCAAGTTCACGGTCGTGCCGAGATTAAACTGTGCGGTGTCGTCGGTGAAGCCGAGTGCCACGCCAATGACGTTAGATGTTGAAATTGCCATTTTCGTGTACTCCGTTAAGCAATCAAAACGCCCTGGAACTGACTACCCGAGCAGGTCAAGTTGCCTGCCCAGCCAATCAATTTCACGATGGCGTCTTGGTTGACCGCCTGCCGCTCGCCGCCAATCGGCACAAAGTTACGATCTTTGTGTGGACGGAAATGCAGGTACTTGGTGTTGAGGAACCACATGTGGTTGGCGTTGCCTGACCCGCTGTTGTAGGTCGAGGAACCGATACCACCGTCCAACACCACGTCGGAGGCCATACCGGCACCGTAGTACTTCAGCGAGGCAAAGCCCGCGCCTGCGAGGCCCGAACCACTCTCGGTGATACGCTGAATCGCCTGAAGCGATTGCAGGTAAAAACGATAGTAGTTGTTGTCAGCCACGATTAGGTCAGGCTTGTCGGTGCCACGCACCAACTGCACTGCCAAGGCATCCATGTAGCCCTGAATGGTCGTGTTTGACACAGCACCCGCACCACCGCCATCAGCGGCAGCCGAGAACTTCTTGCTCTGCCAGAACGTCCACACAGCGCGATTGATGCCGCCGTAGGTTCCCGTAGTCGGGTCATCCGGCACTGCCGCAGCAAGACCCGTAAGGTTCTTACCCGCATTGCCCGTGCCGTCGCCGTACAGGTCACCGCTGATGCGGTTCGCTAACTGCGCTTCAGCCACCGACATACGACCATCAAGCAGGTCAATAATGGCCTCCTTGCCCGAGTTCTGGATCATCTCCAGACCCGAAATGGTCACCGCACTGGCGTACTGCGTAATGCTGAACTGGGCAGCCGAAATGGGGCTGTTCTGTCCCACGTTCAACACCTCGTAGCCGCTGTACGAGTTGGTGTTGTTGGTTGAGTCATCGTTGTACATGATTTCTTGCAAAATCACGTTACCGCCCGAAAACGTTTTCACGTTCCCGCGCTCCTTCAAGCGACGAAGCAACGCATTGTTGTTCGTCACGTTATCAGCAAGCTCACCGCTACGGCTCTGGATCGTAGTAGCGATGATGTCGCTGATACTAGAGTTGGCCCATGCCATGTTTTTACTCCTTGATCAGTTAATTAAAAACGCTCCTCGATTTCGGCAAATGCCTCTTCGAGTAACGCACGACGGTCGCCGCTCTTGGGAGCCGTGTTTACGCCGGGTGTGGCGCTTCTGACACTCACCGCTGCTGCGCGTGCAGTTTTGGCTGCACGGTTTTGCTCTTTCGCCTGTTTGCTCGCCGCTTCAGCCTGTTGGGCTTTTTGCACCGACTCAAACAAGTTGAGATCGAGTCTGATGGCCTTGTCATACGCTTCGTCCAGCGTCTGCGCGATTCCGCTCTGTAGAAGCTGGATCATCGCAGGGCGGGCTTCTTCAAAATGCTCGGCCTTCAAACTAAATTGGTTAATCTCGTTTAGCAGGGTCTGATTTTCTACCATTTCCTGCTGCTGTTTCCAGCCCATGACTTCGCCACGGACTTTATTCAATTCGTTCTGTAATTGCCATACAAGCGGATCAACGCCCTGTTGTGGCGCTGCGCCTTGCGGAGCGGGCTGCTCCTGCATCGCACCCAAGTTAATGCCATACGACTGCGCTAGCTGCATAAAGTATTGCGCTTTTGCTTGCGGATCGCTGTTGCGGAGCTTGTGGTCGGCCTCCATCAGCGCCGCCACGGCTTTATCTGGCGTTAACCCTAACCCTTGGATGGTCGTCATGTAAGGCTCTATGGCCTCTTGCATCGCATCCGCAAATTGCGCCTTTGACATGACCGATTCGACGCCCTCGCGCATCTGTTGCTCGCGCTGCCAGGCGTACTCTTGCATCTTTGGGTCAGCCTTTGCCCAAACTTCGTGATAATCCTTTTTCCACGACGCAGGAGGCCGACGCCATACAGGCGGCTCGGCTTCGGGTTCGGCCTCGGGTGCTTCTTCTTTCGCCGCTTTTGGCGCAAAGCGACCCTTTTCATCGCGTCCAATGTTCTCAATCGGCTCACCGCGCTCGGCGGCCTCTAATCCCGCCTCCAACATCTCTCGGCGGTCAATGACTTCAGCCTGTGGGGCGTCGTCTCGTTCTTGCTGCTCGTCCACGTTACCGGCTCCTGTGGGGATGGGTGAAATTGGCGTGCTGGCGCAACTCGCGGATGAGGCGGTCGGCCTGATCGTTGGTCATTCGGGTGTTGACCATGTGTTTAATGCGTTCTAGCCGCGTGTTCTTTTCAGGCTCGCGGCGAATGTGCTTGCTGGGATCGTCGTTGCCCACTTCCTCGCAGCCGTTTGCCTTTAAATGCCTGCGGTGCTGCGAGCGTGACGTAATCATCGACCCATCAATCATGCTCTTGTAGGGCGTGATATCGCCTTGAACGTAGTGATAGCGACCCTTCGCATCCTTGCGCCGTTCCACTAACTCGCCGTCCATGTAGACGTAGGTGCGTTTCATTGGGATAGCGGTGGCTCGGGTAGGGTTTTACCCATCTGCGCGATGATGAGCTTGGTTTGTGCGTCCAAATCCGCTTTGTATTTGGCGGCGGCTTGATTGGCCTGTATTTCGGCAGCCTTCAGCCGTGCCTCGAAGTCTAGCTTTTGCTGCTCCATCGCCAATTTGGCTTGGTTACGCATCTGCTCCATCTGCATCTGATGCTGCATCTCGGCTTGCTTAAGTGCCGATTGCATCTGCATCTTACTTTGCTCCATCTGACCCTTGGCCTGCATCTCGGCTTGCTTGCCCTGCTCCTCGCCATCTGGCCCACGTTGCGCGGCAGCCTGCGCGAGTTGTTGCAGCGTGGCATCCAGCTGCCCTTCAATGGGTCGGGCCGCCTTAAACGCCTGCATACCAAAGCGCAGTAGTTCCATCATCATCGGCACCATCTCGGGTGACGCCTGACCGACCGGCAATGCTTGCGCCAAGAAGCCCCCGAACGCTTGCAGGAACTGCAACCGATCCTGCTTCATCTGGTTCTCATCCAGCAGCACCAAACTGTCAGCGGCAATGTCTACGCGGAAATTGCGTAGTGGCTTGTCTTTCAGCAACTCTAGCGCCTGCGGAATCAACTGCTGGTCAGCGGGCGTCATCTGTTGCGCGGCGGCATACGCCAAGATCGTCTCGGGCTGAAAGTGCATGCACATCACTTGCGCTTTCAGCCGAATTAACTCTGATGCGAATAGCGCCACATCTTCTTGCAGCGACCGCAACCTTAATCCTGCGTATTGCCCTTTGATTTGCTGCGCCGTCGCGGTTTCCGACGCCGCTGTCGTGCCTCGGATGAT
>Ga0070745_1000608_pt1 | contig 21129 bp, 19 predicted proteins | sample VirMetDEL_Mar_4_FD_77438 | JGI IMG/M metagenome (GOLD analysis project Ga0070745, IMG submission 77438) | Aqueous microbial communities from the Delaware River and Bay under freshwater to marine salinity gradient to study organic matter... | ecosystem: Environmental > Aquatic > Marine > Coastal ...
CGATCTTGAGGAGGAAGTTGGGATGATCCCCCGCAAAAGTCCCTATGCGTAAAAAAGCCGAACTGGCTGGAGTTCGGCTAAGTCACTGAAAAATATGGTCGGGACGGAGTGATTCGAACACTCTACCCCTAGCACCCCATAAAGGTGAATACCAATCCAAAGCAATCCTTACAAATCTAACAAAAACCTCTCAACCCTCTATTTTACTAGCCACCAGATATTTTACTGTCCGACCACATCCGATAGAATTCCGTCAAAGCCAATATCAATTGGCAACGAATTGGCAACTGGATCAACGGATAGGCAATGGCAAAGATCACCGACCGACAGATGACCGCGAAGCCAGGCAGTACTGATAAATGGCTGAGCGAGGTTGCCATCTGGGGACATGGCAGTTTGGTCGCACGCATCACACCCAGCGGTGAGCGCCTTTTCTACTTTCGCTACTCAAACAGCAGCGGTGACCGCGACACCTACCCAATTGGCACCTACAGTCGCGATGGACTAGAAGGCACTATGACGCTCGCCGAAGCAGGCCAGCGAGCAAAAGAGCTTGCTGGTCTGCACAAAGCAGGAACTCGCGATATCCGCGAGCATCTGGCTGCTGAGGAAGCCTCCCGCATTGCCGCACGCGATGCGGAACTAGACTGCCTAGCTTCAGAAAAGGCTAGTAAAGAAGCAGAACAAGCTCGGCAGGCTGCGAGGAAAAGCGTCACTGAGCTATTCGAGCATTGGGCCAAGGTTGATCTGATCAACCGCAAGGATAAAGGCGCAGAAGTACGTCGTATGTTTGAAAAAGACGTACTACCGCTCTTAGGAAACGTCGCTGTAGCAGACATTAAAAAAAGCCATATCACAGCAGTAACAGACACCATGCTGGCCCGCGGAGTCAATCGCGCAGCAAAAATTGCCTTTTCCTTGATGCGTCAAATGTTCCGCTTTGCAGTAGATCGCGACTTAATTGAATACGATCCAACTGCCAGTATCCGTAAAGCCAAGATTGGCGGCAAGGAAGTCGAACGTGACCGAGTTCTGAGCGATGAAGAAATTCGCACCTTAGCCAAGGCAGCCCCTGAAGCCGGATTACTGCGCTCTACCGAAGCGGCGATTTGGATTGCGCTATCTACGTGCTGTCGTATTGGGGAGCTTCTTGCCGCGCGCTGGATACATTTAGACCTTGTCAACGGCACTTGGTTTATTCCTGCCGAGAATAGCAAAAATGGCAAACCCCACAGCATTACTCTGTCGTCGTTCGCAATCAAACAGTTCGAGTTTGTTCGAGCAATTAACGCTAACTCCGCATGGTGTTATCCCAATACTGATGATAGCGGGCCAGTTTGCTCTAAAACAGTAACCAAGCAACTTGGTGACAGACAGCGCCTGCCAGAACAGGGCACAATGAGTCGACGAAGCTCTAAAGCTCAGGCACTACTATTGCCAGGCGGAAAGTGGACGCCTCACGACCTACGACGCACAGGCGCTACGGTTATGACCGCGCAAGGAGTCCTACCTGAGGTAGCAGAACGCTGCCTGAACCATACGGAAGAAAACAAAGTGAAACGCACCTACCAACGTCATAGCTATACAACAGAGATGGCAGAAGCTTGGCATAAGCTAGGCAACCATCTGGAGCAGTTGATACTGCTCTGACTTTCGCTCTGACTGCTGCGGCGTTTGGGTAGAACCAGAAAAAACCTCTCAAGAGATAAGGAAAAAATATGGCAGGCTGCGATTCAAAAATTGAAGCCATTAACTTAAACACCACAATCGAGAAAACACTCAGCATATTGAGTTTATTACTCCACCGGCTGGATTTAAAGTTTGACCTATCAGCACATATGGCAGGCATCCACCAGGCCATCATGGTCGGCACCATCAATGCTGAGACCATTGAACAAGAAGAAGATGCCCGAAACCTTCAAAGCAAAATAAAAGCTTCTTACAAAAGTCATTTTCATCATGCCTGCATATACACAGAGCTCGCAAAGATCAAACAAGGGGAACGAGATGAAAATACTGCATGGTCATTTATTGTGCAGGCAAACTACCAAGCCGGATTAACCTTCGGAATTCTGAGTACGTATCCCGGAGTAGATGAGGAAGACGTATTGAGTAAACTTGGCAGGAAAGCGACCCAAGCAAGACATTCGAAGTATGACCCTGAGCGGCGCGAGGTCATCAAACTGCTCTCATCCCCGCCTTCAGGAGGATGGAAAAGTGAGAAAGAGGCCTTTGAATCCATCATAGAACCGCTTAAGAGCATAATCAACGAAAGTCTAAAGACATTAGGCGGCAAACGCTTCGCCCTTACAGATATTAAAAAACTTGAACCAGCGGTCAAGCGCTGGCTGAGTTACGACAAGAAAAAAAGAGAAAAAGGCGAACCTCAAATCATGGTTCGCCAGACGTATGAAAAATACTCGCACGAGACACTGTCAAACCCAAATAATTATTGATCAAACAGATCACTGATCAGCCAACTATTCGTGGCCTTCCACGACGGACTTGCGGTGCTTTAGGACGGACGCCCTTACCAAAACACCTGACTCCAGGCACTGACAACTTGAAGTATTCATCTAGTTTAGTCATATACAAAATAATGCGCCTTATCCCTTCCTGCGCTAGCGGATCGGCGTGATGGATCATGCCAATTCCGCAGTACTCGTAACGCTCCTTGAAGGCATTACAGTTATGGTAGCTCCCACGCCCTTCGGCAATCACAGTATTCCAGTATTCACCGATCATGCGAGCAAGGGTGACATCTTGTCGAACCTGAGCCCCGTCAAAAAACAAGAGCAAATGGTAATGCAAGCCTTTACGCTGTCCTTTCTCAAGTTTCCATGCGTAGCCCAACAGACGTCCAAAGCGCCCCTTACTTAGCTCCTTCAACAGCTTACTCCGATGTTTCCAAGCATCCCCAAAGGAAATACCAGCCTCTCCACGAAACTCCTTCAAGTAGCTTAGATCAACTCTTAGCACTAGCATGCGCGCATGAAAACCGAATAGATCATTCACATATGAATTTAATCCTCTGTAGTTTTCTGTAACAGACCGTCGGTAATTCTTAAGCTGCTTCTTGAACGCAACACCTTTAACTTCGCACCTTATATCCTCCACACAAGCATTGAGGATACTTACAACCTCCTTAACGCGCTCTCCCCACACACTTTCTATAACCCCTATCTTACCAAGCAAATCGTACCGACCAATACACCCAATGAAAACCTCAAAATAAGGATTCAAACGAAACTCAGTATTATCATAGCCTTTTAAATACTTACTGCGAACGCACCGAAGCAGGCGTCGCCCTAGCGACGTCGACTTAAGTTGATACCACCGGGAATCTTCCGAATCAATTGAAAATAATTTCTCATCAGAGGAAATTATTTCGTGAATCAATGGACCTATCTTAAGAGCCAGACCAATCCTTCTATCATATTCAAATCCTGGAACTAACTGTCCACTTTCGTTTCGCCCAAACCCCTTTAGTAAAAAATAACTTTCTACAATTTTCCTATCATCCTCTACAAAAATCACTGTACCCCCTTCAACCCCCTACCAACTGAGTGAGCGGCACCACAATACCTTCCCACCTCTGCCCGACATAAAAATTAGATATTTAGCATATCTAATTTACCCTTAGCCAACATTCATACTAGTATATTAAAAACTCCATAATTTATTGAGCAACAAGAGGCGATCACCCGTACCCAGGCAAGCTCACACGGCATAAAAAGCATTGAAAGCTGTAAAAAAGTTAACGTACTTCAGCTGTAGTGATATTCAATTCATGACACCAACAATATCCTGGTAGTTGCCCCCTACGCGGCGAAACATCTTTCAATCCATTCATTGATGCTGGTCTCAGGCCAACCCACGGCCGACAAACCAATTTTCATAGGCTTGGGAAAGTTACAGTCATAGCGTGGCGAACGCGGATCCAATCGATCATAGATAGTCGACCGACTCAGCCCCGTCCGGTCTTGCACCTGCCTGATGCGCAAAATTTTCAGCGCACGATTTTTCTCTGCCATTTCGCATCTCCAAACATGTTTGATCACCGGACTAGTTTGGCAAATGCGGGTAGACAATGCTTTTGCACTTACATGCAAAAAGATGTCACCTGCGCGCATTTTCTCCTTGACAGATCGCACTGCTTTTCCATGACGGTCCATTCTTGTCAACACCGGTTGAAAACTGACCTACCGAAGAAAACTGAACCACTCCGGCGGTGTTTGAGGTCTGCTTATTTCTCTGGAGAGGCGGTTTCTCTCGGCACCATCTGACCTGATTTCGGCTGTCCTTCAGTCGATAGCTCTGTCCGCTGACCTAGTCGATATGCTGACACACTCGCCACAACCGAGCGCAGAAGCGCGCGGGGAACTAATTTCTTATTGGTGGGAACCAACTTTTTCCCCTTATCCCTCCCCCTTATTCACTCCACTCCACTTTCTTTCACATCTATATCACTGCACTGAATTCACATAGAACCCGCCCACAGCATCAGCGAACCACGTGTTGACAGATAACCCAAGGCTGAATGATGGCTATCAGGTCAGCCATCTCCCCATAAAAACTGCTGCGCTGCGATGCCAGCTTGCCCCCTAAGGAATCTGAATCATGGCTCATCTCATCGACACAATGGCCTACGCAGGAACCACGCCCTGGCACGGCTTGGGCAATCAGCTTACCCAGCAACAACCCATCGAGGTATGGCAACGTGAAGCCGGCATGGACTGGCAGATCCAGGAAAGCCCGGTGCACTTCAAGGCCGACGCGGTCGGCCACCTGGGTACCATCCACTCCTACCCGGAACAGAAGGTGCTCTACCGTTCCGACACTAAGACGCCGCTATCGGTGGTTTCCCAGCGTTACCACATCGTGCAGCCGCGCGAGGTGCTGGAGTTCTACCGGGATCTGACCGAGGTCACCGGCTATGAGCTGGAAACGGCCGGAGTGCTAAAGGGTGGGCGCAAATTCTGGGCGCTGGCTCGGACCGGGCAAGGTGCTACGCTGAAAGGTCACGACCAAGTCAACGGCTATCTGCTGCTGGCAACCTCGTGTGACGGTACCTTGGCTACCACGGCCACACCTACTACCGTGCGCGTGGTTTGCAACAACACCCTGACCATTGCCCTAGATGGCACAAGCCAGGCGATCAAGGTGCCCCACAACACTCGCTTCAATCCTCAAACGGTGAAGAAACAACTCGGCATTGCCGTCTCGCAATGGGACGACTTTATGTATTGCATGCGCACGCTGGCCGAACGCAAAGTGCAGTGGCGCGAAGCGCTGGCTTTTTTCATGAACGTGCTTTGCGAGACCTGTCCGACCAACGCCCTGCCGGAAGTGATACCCAACGAACGCGCTTTGCGTAAGGTCCAGGAGCTTTACGAAGGCCGGGGTAGGGGCAGTCAATTGGAATCGGCGCGCGACACCGCCTGGGGCCTGCTCAATGCCGTGACCGAGTACGTAGATCACGAGCGCCGTGCCCGCAGCAATGAATACCGCATGGACTCGGCCTGGTTCGGCCAGGGCGCGCAAATCAAACAACGAGCCTTGGACACCGCCCTGCGCTTGATCGCCTGAACTTTACCTCATCCATCCTTACGCCCACTGAGTCTCCTCGCTGCTCGGGCGTTTTTATGCCCGTAGCCTCAGAGGCGGCGCTCACTAACCTTCCACCATGATGGAGAAAACCCATGGCTACCCTACGGATGCTGGCCTCGATCTTCGCATTCACCGGCGTGTTGGCCGGCTGCTTCGCCGGCGTCTTATTGCTGGCGTTGCTGTGGCGCTACCCCCTGTTACTGCTGGTACCTCTCGCCGCTTACGGGCTGTTCCGTCTACTACCCGTAAACAGTGAAGCCTGAGTAGTCGGCGCCCCCCCTCCCCCCCAAAAAAAACCGCTGTTGCCACCCGAAGGCGTGCGCTTCATTAGGCACGCCTACGCGCCTTGCCACTACCATTTAATCTGGAATCATGAAAAATGCTGAGACGTTGTTTGATATGTGAATCGCGCGCCATCCTGCCCCGAGAAGCCGCCATGGGTATGGTCCTGTTGCTGGGGCTGGCCGAAGGCTGGGTACGGGCGAACCACATCCAACATAAGCCTACTACGGTCCAAACGAGCTCCCCCCTCAGCCCCTGGTACGGCATGCTTCTAAGTGGGCTAGCCTCGATGGCCCCAAGTTATCGCTACGCGTTGCAAGTGGCAGCAGGCGTCAACCGCTACCAATTCGGTAGCTTCAACTGCCTGTGTTTGCTCTGCGGCGCCACCTTCGACACCGCACAGGTTCCGTCCTCAGGGAGTAACACGCCTCCTAAGGATGACTGAAGCGCTCTACCAATTTCTCTACCAAGCCCATCACTAACTGACGATCCCCGCTGTCCAGCCGCGATAGGAGTTCATGCAGTCGGCGTGCCTGGTCATCCGGGCGCGAACTTACCTCCGTCAACAACTCCGCTGCTTCACACTCAAAGATCGCGGCAAACTCCAGCAGTCTGGCGATATTGGGGATCACGACGCCCCGCTCAATGCGAGACACCGCCTCATTGCCAATGCCCAATCGCTCAGCCACTTGCTCCTGCGTCAGCCCTAAGCGTATTCGTTGCTTGGCAATGGCCTGTCCAACTATGTCAGCCAAATGGCTTTGATTGATTTCCGTCATGACACCCTCCCATCTCAACCCAGATGGTTGGGCATCAACCTGTTGACATGAAGGACCTAGAAGGTTGATATTCAACCCAAAAAGCAAATAGATACTACAACACACCCAATCCCAGGCAGGACGATTCGATGTGGTCAATCCTCGCGCCTCCATTCCGAGCCCAATACCGCTCCACAGTGGCGTCTGCTGTAGATGACACCACCCATTGACTGCCCCCTTGAATACTCTCGATCAACCCATAGCCCAAATGGAATTTCACATGAAAAGATTTATTATTGCCGCAACTCTACTGCTGACTACCGCAGTGCAGGCAGAAGAACTTATGTACTACGAGCGACCAGCCTTTATGGCAGAAACTATGCCACTGAAAATCGAATGCAAATTCGCTCGTGCCTACACCTTTACCTGCTTCGAAAAGTATGAACTACCGGGTATGGTAAATACCAAGGTAGTCAATACCTCTGGCGGTAATCTACGGGTAAAGCAAGTGCCCACTACCTATGTCGCTACTTGCGCGCAAGGCATGTGCGCTAGCCAGCGCGACCAGTCACCAGTGGGAGATGTTGATTTCGCTGTACTTAAAGGACATAGCTTCATTGCTCAGACCTTTGACGGTTACTACCTGGATAAAGACGACAAGGAACACCTTGTCGCCTACAAACGAGGTTCTGGCCCAAAAGCTGATAAATACCCGCCGTATGCGATTTATACCGAAGCTAATTCGGCAAATATGAACGCTAAAACCAACATGACGCCTCAAATCGTCAAACTCAACCATCCGGAAAATCAAACGTATAGCACTTCCGAAGTGTGGCCCGTTTGGTGCGAAGCAGGAAAAGTCACATGTGAAGTCGCCGGCAAGGTAAAGGACAAAGCAAAACTATTTAAGGAAATGCCGGTCGCTTCTTGGGGCTATTGCCAAGGGGATTTTTGCTACGGGGATGAATTCCTCACCGAGGTTATCGGATTAAATCCAGCACAACACAACTAAGGTCTCGACAGCCGGGTTTGCCTTAGCTACCAAGCAGAGAAAGGTGAAGCCGAATTGATCAGTAGCCCACAACTTAATGAGTGGAGCGGTGGCTGTGATGAAGCCCCCCCTTGAGCAAAACCCCATCAATGGTTCCCCTCCCCATACAACATGAACTCCATTCACGTCTCCGCCCCTGACACATCGACAACCGTGAACCGCCATAACCGAGCGCCTACAAATGGGCGCTCGGTTATGGCGGTATGGGCATTTATTTTTAGCTCTGACGTTAGCATCCGGGTGCCCTCCTGATGCCATTGCTGAATGGCGATGAACCAAGAAATATTTAAATCGCACCCATGTGTTGGTTCGCGGCGGACAGAATTTGAACGGGTGCGATTATGACCTCGTTTGTCGGTATGGCCTGAATAGGAGATAATCTAGCAAGGTCCAATCAGCTGAGGAGAGATGTATGGAGATCGATAATAATCACGATGAGCCCCAGCAGCAGGATTGCCACGAATGTGGCGGATCAGGCTCTGTTGAATGTGACGGTGATCATGATTGTGGAGCCGGTTGCGACAGAGGAAGCATCTTCGACTCCGAGGAAGATAAGTGGCGCGAATGCGGGCAGTGTGATGGGCCCGGATCTCTACCGTGCAGCAATGACGGGTGCGAAGGAGCGCCAGGTTCTGACACCTACCACAAAGACTGCCCTGATTGTGATGGTACAGGACTAGTTGCAGCGTAGCGGCTGAAAAACCATTGACGTATCGAAGCCCGCCTCGGTGGGCTTTTTGCTGTTTTTTGAAGAGATGTGGGGGGCAAGATCTATCATCTTGGAGGACCCAGACAGCAAGGAGTCAATCATTACCTCGCCAGTTACTGGTGCTGTCGCCGACTGAGCGAGACTACCCGCGAAATTGCACTCCACTTGACCGCCTGTTTGCATTGGTACTGACCACTCGTTTGCATTATTGCACTCGACCAGGCGCTTGCATTCGATCTGACCACCGATTGTATCGGATTTGACCAACACGCTCAGTAGCCATGATCGGCTGATAGCTGCGCATTGTTGCCGGGGGCGACAGGCAGAAATTGGCTGTGGACATTAATCCGATTTACTGACAGCTGACTGGATCAATCGGCCCATTCTGCACGGACGAATTGCTCTATCTGGCGGGCCCGCTCCTTTACTTGGTCCCCGCTCCAGCCACCAGTCTGCTCAATGAGTCGGCTGACAGAAATCGTTCCCCGCAGTCCGCACGCTAGGTACGCCTGGGCCTTCTCGGCCGGGGGTTTCGCCTGGAGCGACGAATTCATGCCTGGTGGAAGCATGGTGAGATTGCTAAGGTGGTGCTTAAAGCTAGGTTCATCGCTTTGAGGAACGATGTGTTCGATGGATTTGGAAGGATCGGCAGTCCAAATCTTGTTCCACTGTGATGCATTGATCTGCTCGCCTGCCTGCTTAGCCAAGTGCTCGTCGTATCGGAACAGCAGATAACGCAGTTCCTCTGTCCAGCCTTCGTAGCAGTTGCCCCAATAATCTGCACTATTGAGCAAGTCCTCCATATCGTAGGATGCCCCCAAATCCTTTGTTCTTCTCAGGATCTCGTCCGGATTGAGCCCTTTCGCCAGAACATCGTGCGCGAGCCTGACGTACTCTCCCACTTTCATGCGGGTATCGGCGCCCCCGAGGGCAAAGATGCGGAAAGTCACCTTTTCCCAAGCGGTGAGGAGCTTCTCCTGCACATCCGTATCGAAATCACACAACATGATAGCGATAGCGAGGAAGCGAGCATGAGCGATCTTAGTTACCGCGGTTCGGCGCGTATCGGAATCTAAATCATGCACAAGCTGGACGACTTTGCGCAGCCACTCCGCAGTGCCAACTATCGTCGAGATCTCCTTGCCAGCACGTTCGATTAACGCGATGGACGCCTCCTCCTCACTTAAGACGCGGCCGGGTCGGCTAGGCACAGACAACGTGCCAGCGAAACGAAGCGCCTCGTTGCCCAGCGCCAGCCTCATCCCGAGTTTCCGGTAGATGTCCTTCCAGATAGTTCGCATCTCGCTCAGGCCATCGGCTCTAGCACCCTCCTCGACGAACTCGAAGATCGACGACATCATTTGACTCTTGTTCTTGTCGATCCATCTCACGTCAAGACCGCGGCTATTGAGCACCTCGAATACCCTGTAGACGGTCGCCTCGTCGGCAAGTTCGTGGTAAATCATCGACAATCGATTTTTGATCGTGCCGAGCAGTTCGATCAGCTTGCCTTCGTTAGTCCACTTGGCTACGAACGCCTCGCATTCTTGAGCCGCATCCACAACGTTCTGGTCTGAGGCAGTTACGATCGAGCGCTCGTCTAACTTGCCGGTGCGTAGATAGGACGTGAAGACGTTGCTGCTATCATGATTGGTCTGCAGCAGGACAAGGGAATGATCGTCACCCTTGACCAACAGATCGCCCAGATCGCGTTTCACTCGTGATAGCTCTGTGGTGTCTGAGAATGCCTTTTCAATGGCCTTCAGAAGGATCACGATTGTAGTAACACGCTGTTGTCCATCAACTAATTCAACTGCGCGAAATTCGTCAGCGACTATGCTCCTGGTTTCACGAGCCAGAGCTACGACCGTCGCCATGAAATGCTCTCTGCCCGACCGGTACGCCTCCTCGATGTCGCCAAAAAGATCGTCCCTCTGTCTCTTCTGCCACGAGTACGCTCTTTGGTAGTCGGGAATCCGAAACAACCGTCCCTCGAACAGCTTCGCGACCGATAAGTGTAATGGATTAAGTTGCAAGGATCCCTCCGTTGAGCTTTTTCTAAAAAACTTTGTGGATAGTATCGCGGGCTCCCAGTGCCGAGAAGCTTGATCCGCAAGATACCTCGCTGTCGCGCCATCACCAGTGATGTCTGCTTTTAGGAAGCGAAAATGCGGATAACTATGTCCAGTGTCAGCGCATTGCGGGTACTAGGCTCCGCTGCCTGAGACTCTCCTTCGGGTTGTTTCCCGCCGGTGTTGACCGGCCGCTGTGAGTAGTTCTCTGCCGGCCAAGTCGAATGCAAGTGGTTGGTCAACACCGATGCAATTGACTGGTCAATGGCAATGCAAATGGATGGTCAAGTACATGCAATTAGTTAACTACCTATATTTTTACCTCAAGCGGCAATCATGCAAACGCAAAAATACCGATCATTTCGAATTCAAGCAGGCCAATGCAGCCGCTTCAGTGGAACGATGCGTTTAGTCTCAGCGTCAGTAGCGTCGTAGTGCTCAATCAAAGCCCGCACCACGTGATCCAACGTCCACATCGCTAATGGGATGGATGCACGGTCAGCCTCATACTGGGCGTCTTTGCTGAAGCCTCCTGTGCTAACGTAAAGACCCCGATCATCCTTGTGCCGCCCACCAAGAAAGCTGCGTATGTCCTGACTCCCCATCTGCCCTTTACGATGCTTGACCTCCACTACAATGCGCGGGTGCTCAAAGCCGAAGCCATCGGGTGAGGCGACTATGTCTTTGCCACGGTCGGAACCTGGCGGCGAAACTTGGGTCTTGTAGCCCATAGCACGAAGGATACCTGCGACCAGCTGCTGCATCTCATCCCAGTCGAGTTCATTTACTCGATCCTTGATTCGCTCCAACGCCTGAGACTCAATGTCAGCCAAAGGATCAGCAATACTTTCTTCAACTTCGTCCTCCACTTGCGGTACTGGCTTCCCCTTCAACGCAGCGATCACTTCGTCTGCGGCACTCGAAGGCACCTCGAACAATGTTAAAGTCGAACCCAGGCTGTTCTTGGTGCTCGTACCCAAATTGTCACGCGGTAACTCTCGCTGCTGCCACTGCACCTTGCGCACCAGCGACATGCCTTGCTCAGCCCATTCAGAATGATGCTCGGCAGGTCCCTTGACGTTGCCGACCAGATAGAGACGATTGGCAGGTGAATAAGTAACAATCCAATCACCGTCCTGAATCTCGTTTACGAAGCGCCACACTTGCGAGGCACCCGAAATCACCGTGCCCTGTTTCATCTGAGGCTCAGCGGATTGGTAGAGAGCAATTAACTGTTTGCGCCCAACGCCGGGCTTCGCATGAGCGGCCAGTTGACTCCACCCGATTGCGGCCACTTCGCGCTCCCGAAAAGAGTCGTATAGGCTTCCAGATTCGCCCCGAACCATCCACATCCGAACCATTTTGCGCACCTATCGATTCGTACACATCCATTTATTGGCATCGAGCCAGCTATTGAACTGTTCAACCACTATCCGTAAGCCTCCCTACCGAAATTCGGCCGCATCAATGCCTGAAAGCATCTTGCCAAAAGCGGCGTACCGCTTAGCTCACTAGCTTGGAAAGAAGCGGATCGTTTCGAAAGAGCACGCACCAGCGGGCAACGGCCGATAACTCTGCAGTACGGCTAGTCATTTCACGAATGCGGGCGCGCACCTCCAGGAGCTTGGCTTTGGCAGCTGGATTATTGCCACCACAGCGTGCTTTAGCTGTCCCGAAGTCTTCAATCAGTCCATCCACCTTCTGCCAAATCTTTCTACGCTCCTCAGCCAGAGGTACGTGATCATTAAGCTTCAATCGACTAACTGTTTCTTGAACACGCTTTTGATCCCACTCCGAGGTACCAGGCATTGGGATGACTTTTCCCTCTTCGTCGAAAGCGATCAAATCCACATCGTCGTCGTCAATAGGATCGAGGAGGTAGCGGGTTTCCGACTCCTCACATGGATCAGCAAAGGATGAACACAACGATCCATCCCTGAGCGGAAACCAGCCACCTTTTTTGCGGTTACCTACATTGCCGCAGGCACGGAAGTTCATGTAATCGAAGGCCAGCCACCAGTAGCCATCACGCACAGAGGCATCTAGCGCTTTAGCCTCTTTTTTAGGGCGAAAATGCTCAACATCGTAGTGAGAATACAACTCACGGACTTCTGAGAACCAGCATTTTCCAGCTGACAACGCCAGCAACCAGTCTTTCAGTGCGCCCCAGTGCCCACTGTTACTATCTATCAGAGAGTTACGCTCTTCACGTTTACCTGCCGAATCCAACGCGACTAATTCAGCGACTAACTGTTCGGACTTGGCTAACCAGGCATCCCACTTCACCTGAGTCCAGGGCACCCACTGCTGGTTCGTAGCGGTTGGATCCCAATTGGGGATGCTGGCAGTAGGCAATTTGTTCCTGAGGTCTATCCAAATCACTGGACGCCCTCCTCGCGCAAAATCTCGTCAATGATAGAGTCAGCAATCGCGTCTTGCTCGACTTGCTCCTCCGGAGTCAACACCGGTTTCCGAAAGCGACGATGTTGCGCCATCTTACGAACGAACAGCGCGTAATCCGGATCACGGAAATCAGCCGTGGAAAAGCCCAAGTCGGCCAGCTCGGCGGACAACCGGCTCAACTCGGCCTCTTCATCTGATGTGCGTGGCGACTTTACAAACAACTCATTACGGCGGAACAGTCGGCGCTCGGTTTCGATGTCCAGCGTGGACGACAATCCAAATAGCTCGCTTTTGAGCAGTCCGGTCACGCCCATGCCCTGCGGGTGTTCATCAGGAATATCCGCCACCGTGCGATTCCCATCACGACGCAGGATGTGCACCTGCTCGCGCTTCAGGCTGCCTACCATCATAGGGTCGTGGGTGGTGATTAAGATCTGCGATTCGCCCTGCACCAGCGCACAATCATCCGATGTCAGCACCCCTTCGATGTCGTCGAAGTAGCGTAGCTTCCAGATTGGGTTCAGGTGCGTGTCGGGCTCGTCGAGCAGGAACAGGCAGTTATCTTCGCGGGTGATGCGCATCAGGCCGAGCACGGTAAGCATTTGCAGCTCGCCTTCGGAAAGCTGGGTGAAGCTAACCTTGCCACCATGCTCGTCGCGCTTCTTAACCGTTATGCGCACCTCGTCGATCAGGTCGCCGATGTAGGCGCCCTCGGCGTACCGAAAAAAGCTGTCGGTACTGCCGACCAGCTCACCCAGCTGCCTGAGTTTGTCCTGGCTGGGTACGAACAGATAAAGCTGCTTCTGTTTCTCTGTACGGCCGCGGAAGTCGATTTGCTTGGTGGCCTCGTGCTCGATGGGGGCCCAAGCCACTTGCCAGAGCTTATCTAGAAACTCGTTGACCACATTGCCGCGGGCATACCAGAAACGCGAGTCGCCCTCGTTTAACTCCTGCTCGTCAAACTTGCCGCCACGACGCTTCTCACGCAATCGGTGTGGTTCTTTCAAAACAAACAGCGCTGACTCCAGCGATTCGATATGCAGGTTCTTCAGCACCTTCTGAAACACGGGATCATCGGAAAGCAAACACGCCAGCAGTACTAACTGGCTATGGCCGCCCCGGCAGTAGAACAGGCGGCGCAAGCGATCGTCGCCCGCTTGATTCAACCGCGACTCGCGACGGCGCTTCGCCGCTTCAACGGCGCGAATCTCGGATTCTGAGCCCGTGAAATTCTCCAGCAAATGCTCCGAAAGCACCTCGTCAGCCGTAATTTCCTGGCGCTGATTGAAGCGCCGCTGATGCTCTTGAAACAACACCTCGATACGCTCATTACGCCCGGAGTAGTAGGCAAAGATATGTGTCGGCAGTAGACGTGGGCCGCGGCGATGGTCAGGAAACTCTTTACCTGGTGGATCGTTCTTTATCAAGTACTCCTGACTAACACGGTCACCATCCACCCAAACAAAAGGACGCTTCTGTTTCGCGGTATCCGCCTCAAGGCGTACCACGTGTCCGCGAATGCTGTACTCCAGCGTGTAATCGAAAGCCGCTTCGCGGTCCAGATCCACGTCACGGAAGATAGTGATCAGCGCTTCGATCAGATTGGATTTGCCGGTGCCATTCTGGCCGATCAGCGCGTGGCTACGAATGGACTTGGGCGGCGCATCTGCTGGAACGCCCACAGCAGGTTGCAAACACGTATTAAAGAAGATGTCGAGATCAAGCAGATTGCGAAAGGCAGGAATACGGATGCGTTGTAATTGCATATCAGGAGCTCACCGTATCAACTTGCTTTTCGCGCATCTCGGCATCGGTGGGTTCCAGAATCCAGCCGTGAGTCACCTCGGTTTTCAGTTGTGCGTAAAAGGCGTCGATATCACCACCGAAGCGCTGCCATAAATCCTTGGCGCTCATCTCACCGTTGTGGCGAGCGAGAAAGGTCGCTAGCGGGGCTTGGGCCTTGATGTCGGGCGCAGTACCCAGACGAAGTAGAGCAATCAGTTCGGTTTGCGGAGCTTTCATGGGTTCCTCCTGTTGTTCAATGGCGATACCAGTGAAGGCTGCCACAGTTGCACTTGCGAGCAATGAAGCCAGGCGCTGCTTTCTCTCCAACTGCTCTTGCCACGCGACTGCTTGCTCTGTCAGAACATCAAGCTTGGCCAAAATTGCTCGTTGTTCATCAAGCGGAGGAATTGGCATTGGAAAGCTTCTGAGCTGCGTCATATTGATCGACGCCAGATTGGTGGTTTGCTTTGAAGCTCCGGCGAAATAGTCGCGGCCAACACCGGAATTGAGCACAAGCTCAACCCATTCATTGAGCAGCGACGACGACGGTACGCGGGCCTTAAACACGTGGTTCTGATGGAGGCAATTTTCCACGCCACCTTGCCAAACGGCAGTGCGACCAACCTTGTCCCAGTCACCACCCTCGGTAATCAGTAAATCACCCTCTTTGACGAGGTACTTATTCAGCTCTTCTTTTCCAATCTGGATAGTCTTCAATGTAGCAAGCTTAAAAAAACCACGTTGAACGTTTGCTACCGCCAGATACGGGCAAGTCACGACATCACGCCCACGCAAATCTCGGCCTTTAGTCACACCACCGATTACGACAGCCACTTTATCGAATGGCGCAATTGCCCAATGCTCGGGGTACACAATTTCAGGCTCTGCAACCGAAATATGCTTCTGGCGTCGCATCAGTCCTGAAGTGATGTATTGGTCGCGCAAGTTATCGCAATCCGCCACGACCTCCTCCATCGGCGAGGGCAATTTAGACGGCAAAGAAAGCAAACCACGGACAGCCATATTTTTGAGTTCTGCAACGAACTCAGCCGTATCCTCTGGAGAATTAAACAACCGCCCGAAGTTATCGGCAAGGCGCGTCCACGTGGCTTTCAGTTCGTAGGGGCTGGTGGCACTGGCGACGGCCTGTAGGGTGGACCGGCGCAGATTGTTTTGCAGTTTGCGGAGGGCTTGCTGTTGCGCTTCCAGGTTGTCGCACAAGGCCATCAGTTCATCGACTTTGGCGACGATACGGGATTGTTCTTCAAGCGGCGGCAGCAGAACTGATAGCTGCTCAAACCTTTCTTTCGTCATATGAGCCATAGAAATGCCATGGCCAGCAGCTTTAATTTCTTGCGTTTTCTCAAGGAGATAGGTGAATAGATAATTCTTGTTAAGCTCCGCACCACTAAATAGATCTAACTTCCAGATGTGATAGTGGTAAATAACTTTATCACCATTCCAAATAAAAGGGCCGAACGAGGCAGACCATGCGTATAGTAAATCTCCGTTTTCACAATACTTATCTTCTTCAAGTTCGAGATTGGAGTAATACCACTTGTCTGACGTAAATAGATTCCCAACCCGAAGAATTGGCGTCCCCGAGTCCAAAAACTCCGACTTCGAATATGCACGCCCATTAAGGACTCGTACTAAATGACAAAGCGGAACATTGACCCAACCACGCGGGAGAGTTTGTGCTGTGGAGGGCAGAAATGAATTAGTCGCAAAAGAGTTAGCTTTCTTTCGGCGCCCAGTTGTGGGACGCTCAATCGCAACACGGCGGATTCTTTCGATCTGTAAAGCTGCCGGTTCAGCAGACTCAAGCTGTTCGACAAGCCTTCCTTGAACCGCAAGAGCAAGAATCAACTCTCTTAGACGTGCAACTCCGTTGGGGGCATTGGCAATATGCCCGAACTCTGTCAAAAACTGCTGCACATCCATCAGGCTTCCTCACCGACAAAGTGATGCGCCAGCGCAGCAGCTAATTCGCTCTTGAGTTGGTTTTCGGTCTCTTCGATTTCGTCCAACAACTTTTTGTATTTCTCCAACAGTAAATCCGGGTCGTGGCTCTCTTCTTCCGGGGCGTTGGGGTTTTTGATATCGAGGTTAAAAATCGGCCAGTAGATCCGATCGCCAGCAGCTTGTGCATCGCGTGCTTGCAGGCGCAGCGGTTCGGCTTGGGCGCGCAGCTGACTGATCTGAGCATCTATCTTTTCGCGATAGGCGGCGTCGGCAGTACCGAACAGGCTCTTGCGTAAATCGCCCGCTTCGCTCTCCAGCGCTGAGGCTTGGTTGTTCAGGACTTCGGCGCGTTGCCAGTGGGGCTTAGCAGCGGCTTCAGCTTGCTCGCGCTTGGTTTTGAAATCGACCTTCCAAGCGAATTCGGTCTCCTCCCGGTCGGCGAAGTCGTTGTCCTCATTGCCCCACCATTCCTTCTCGGATTTGAATTCTTCCAAGCGGATGGGCTTGGTTTTGGAATAGCTTTTGTAGCCCGCTGGATAGGGGTGCTCGTAGAACCAGATAGTGTCGGTGTGGAAGTGTTCAGTACCATCGTCCACCGTGGCACCCTTGGTGAAGAACAGCAGGTTGGTTTTGATAGTGGTATATGGGGCAAATACGCCCTTGGGCAGCCGGATGACGGTATGCAGTTTACAGTCGCGTAGCATCAACTTTTTAAGCGCACCTTTAATGCCATCGCCAAACAGGAAGCCATCAGGTAGCACCACGGCGGCACGGCCGTTTTCTTTCAACAGCTTCTTGATAATGAGCGCCATAAACATATCGGCGGTTTCGCGGGTGCGCAGATCAGCCGGGTAATCGCTACCCACGCCATCATCTTCATAGCCGCCAAAGGGCGGGTTGGTAATGATGCAGTCGACCTTGTTGTTGGCGCTCCATTCGTTCCAGCCGATGCCTAGGGTGTTTTTGTGCTCTATCTGGCTGGGTACATCAATGCCGTGCAGCAGCATATTGGTAGTACACAGCAGGTGGGGCAGTTGCTTTTTTTCGATGCCATAGATCAGTGCTTCAATAGCGCGTTTGTCTTCGGCGCTGGATTTGGCGGTTAGCTGGTTGCGGAAGTGGTCGATTGCAGCGGTCAAGAAGCCGCCCGTGCCGCAAGCTGGATCCATCACAGTCTCACGCTTATCCAGACGCGGGTTGACGCGGTCGGCCATGAAGGCGGTGATGGCGCGCGGAGTATAGAACTCGCCAGCATTCCCAGCGCCGCGTAGGTCGTTGAGCATTTGCTCATAGACATCCCCTAGGCTTGCGCGAGTTTTGAAGTCGTGGAAATTGATGGCATCTTCCAGTTTTTCGATCACCGCCAGCAATTGTGGGCCGGATTTCATGTAGTTATTGGCGTCTTCAAAAACGCTTTTCACCACCTTGTGCTGCAAGCTTTTGCTCGCATCGATCTGGTCTTTGAGCGCAGGAAACAGTTCGTTGTTGACGAACCCGACGATCTCGGTAGGGGTTTTCTGCGGCGCTTTTTTGCCATCCGCTCCAGGAATGTGGGCCGCCCAATTGCGCCAGCGATAGGGATCGGGCAAGGGTGACTGATAGGCAGCGTTATCGTCTTCCCACTCTTCTTCGCGCTGGTCGAACACTTTGAGGAACAGCATCCAGGTGAGCTGACCGAGGCGCTGAGCATCACCGTCGACGCCGTCGTCCTTGCGCATGATGTCCTGAATGGACTTGATAGTGCTGCTGAGATTCATTGAACTCTTCTTCTCTTAACGTTAGGCCCGAGCGCTGCTCAAGCCTGCATCTGTTCGGGTATATCGTAGAGCGCTTGTTCGAGCTCGTGTACGGCTTGAGTGTATTGCTCGACGCTGCCAAAAATGCCGCGCCGGATTTGGGTTTTACTGCCGAACTGATCAAACGGCGGCAACTCCAGCACCTTGACGTCTTCAATGTCTTGCACGCCGTGGTCGGCGAACTTGTCCAGCAAGGCTTCGAGCACGGCACGGGCTTGCTCGCCGTATTTACCGAACACATCGCACTTCTTGACGTTGTTGGCGCGCTCGCGGCGGGTGAGCGGCTTTTGGTCGAAAGCAACGTGAGCGACCAGATCAAAGACATCTAGCTCGCCGCCGTTGACGACCGCCTGCTGTAGTATTTCGAGCGGCACGCCGTGCTCGGCTAGCCCGTCTAATACGGCCTGCTTGCGTTCTGCACTGCTCCAGCGGCGCAGGAAATCGGTCAGGGTGCCGAATTCAGTTTGCAGTGCCTTCTTGATGTCATCCTTCAGAAGAACGCGGTAGTCCTCCGTGAAGAGCTTGCCTTCGGCATCCAGATATTGCGAACGCTCCACCGCCACACGCACGTTGACGTCGTCGATCACGTACTTGGTACGACCATCACCGCTGCCTCCTCCGCCCGTACCACGACCAGTGTCATGCTCCCCCATAGGTTCAGATCCATAGGGTGGTGCCTCCGGATCGCCAGTACCGGGTGGACAGATGTCTTCAGGGGGCACTACGGAATCGTCGGGCTTGGGCTCGTAAACCGCCACCGGCTCACCATCGAAATCCGGGTCGGCGAACAGGCGTGTAGCACCTTTGAAATCCATGATTGTGAAGTACAGTTTCTGGTAGTCCTCACGTAGACGAGTACCACGGCCAATGATCTGTTTGAACTCAGTCATCGAATTGATGTTCTGGTCCAGTACGATGACCTTGCAGGTCTTGGCATCGACCCCAGTGGTCAGCAGCTTAGAGGTGGTGGCAATAACAGGATAGGGCTCATCATTGTCGATGAAATACGAGAGCTGGGCCTTACCTTCGTTGTCATCCCCGGTGATGCGCATGACGTAGCGGCGGTTGCTGGCGGCGGCAGGAATGAGTTTCACCAGCTCTTGCCGCATCCGCTCTGCATGGTCCTGGTCATCGCAAAAAACGATGGTCTTGGCCATTGGATCAATGGCCTTGAGATATTCCCAAACTTTGCTGGCAACAAGCTTAGTGCGCTTTTCAAGCACCAAATTGCGGTCGAAATCCTTGGTGTTGTAATGGCGCTGCTCAACTGCCTGCCCAAGCTTGTCAACCTTGCCTTTTTCGGGTGTATAGCCGACAGCATCAACATCGGTGGCAATACGGATCACCTTGTATGGTGCGAGGAATCCGTCTTCGATGCCTTGCTTAAGCGAGTATGTATAGACCGGGTTACCAAAGTAAGTGATGTTGCTGGCTTCTTTGGTTTCTTTAGGCGTCGCAGTCAAGCCCAGATGGGTGGCACTGCTGAAATATTCGAGCACATCGCGCCAGGCCGAATCCTCAGCAGCACTACCTCGGTGGCATTCATCAATAACGATCAGGTCGAAGAAATCTGCAGGGAACTGCCTGTAGATCTGCTTCCACTCTTCCTTGCCGGTGACAGCCTGATAAAGGGCAAGGTAGATCTCGTAATTCTTCTTGATCTCGCGATTGGTGACCTTGTGCATGATTTCACCAAAGGGAGCGAAATCTTGCTGCATTGTCTGATCGACAAGAATGTTGCGGTCAGCTAAAAAGAGGATGCGTTTTTTTGCCTTGGCTTTCCACATGCGCCAGATGATTTGGAAGGCGGTGTAGGTTTTACCAGTGCCGGTAGCCAGAACCAACAGCACGCGTTGCTGGCCTTTAGCAATCGCTTCGACGGCCCGGTTAATGGCCACTCGCTGGTAGTAACGCGGTTCGCGGCCGCTGCCATCAGTGTAGAACGGCTGTTCGATGAGTTTGACGGCTTCAGGTGCCGCCAACCCCTTCCATTGCTGGTAAAGCGGCCACAATTCATCTAGAGAAGGGAACTCGGTGAGCTGCAGCTCGCGCTCAACGGGCAGCGTGAAACCGGTACGGTCGTGTATCAGAAAGCCATCGCCATTGCTGCTGATGGCAAAAGGAGCATCAAGCATTTCGGCATAGGTCAAAGCCTGTTGCATGCCGTAACCCACTGAAAATTTAGCCTGCTTGGCTTCAACGACGGCAATAGGGACATTCGGTCTTGCGTAGAGAACGAAGTCAGCACGCTTGGGGCCACCTTTGGCATCGGGACTTTTGACGCGAGAAGCAAGCTTGCCTCGCACCATGACGCGACCATCGGTGAGGCCGACCTCTTCACGGAATTGATGCTGGTGCCAACCTGCCTGCTGAATGGCTGGCATTATGAACTTGGTGCAAATATCCCGCTCAGACAGCTGCCTCTTGTCCATGATGCGCCACCCCAGATGAAAAACCTTTCAAGTACAGACTATCGTGCAGCAAATCTCAATTGGCAACCAATTGGCAACCAAAAAATAGCAAAACGCATAAATGACTTAGCCCGGTCCTTTTGGGACCGGGCTAAGTCATTGAGTTATATGGTCGGGACGGAGTGATTCGAACACTCGACCCCTAGCACCCCATGCTAGTGCGCTACCGGACTGCGCTACGCCCCGACTAGGCGTGTTACTGGGTTCGCTTCGCAACGAAGCGATCA
>Ga0070745_1000612_pt1 | contig 21086 bp, 23 predicted proteins | sample VirMetDEL_Mar_4_FD_77438 | JGI IMG/M metagenome (GOLD analysis project Ga0070745, IMG submission 77438) | Aqueous microbial communities from the Delaware River and Bay under freshwater to marine salinity gradient to study organic matter... | ecosystem: Environmental > Aquatic > Marine > Coastal ...
CAACACTTGGAAGTGATGGAAATAACAACGCTGCTGCTGGAACATATGTTTTCTATGCGTTCCGTTCAGTACCGGGTGTATGTAAAATTGGCAGTTACACAGGCAATGGGAGTGCCGATGGTCCTTATATTTCACTGGGTTTTACACCATCTTGGGTTGTGGTGAAGCGTATTGATTCTACTTCGGATTGGCATATTATTGATGTTAAGCGTGAGCCTTTTAATGTTATGGATAGTCTTTTATTCGCAGATTTAAGCCTCTATGAAAGCTCTGATGCAGCATATAACCGTGATTTGTTGTCTGATGGTTTCAAGATAAGGGCAAGTTTACCTTATGTAAATGCTTCTGGAGGATCATTCCTTTTCATAGCCATGGCAGACATTGCAGGTGGTGGCGACCTACCACCGATTTACGGAAGATAAGAAGAAAGGAACTAAACTAAATGTGGGCTATAATTGAAAACAATGTAATAGTAAAAACTATTAGAAATCCTAAAGCAGTAAGTATTAACGATATTCAATATCCTAAAACAATTTTTTCTTCTAGTTGGACTGACGAAGAACGAAAAGCTATCGGTATTCTTCCTTATGTCTTTGAAGGCGTATCCGTTAATAACATGTTCTATACTACATCAGAAGGTTCACCTGTTATTGAAGATGACCGTGTACTCGTAATCAGAACTAAAACTGAAATAGATATTGATGTTGTTAAGAATAATATGTTAAGTCAAGTTAATGAAACTCTAGCTTCTACACTAGCATTAACTGATTGGATTGTCATTAGAGAGCAAGACAACGGTACAGCTAAACCAACTGATCTTGCTCAATGGAGAAACGATCTTCGTACAAAAGCAGCTAATCTTTCAGCATCAATTAGTTCAAAAAGTTCTGTAAAAGAATTAGAAGATATGACGGTTGCTACGTATAATTCTAATAATCAAGTAACTAAAGAAGCTGAGTTTTATGATTGGCCTAAAAATCCAAGAGAACCTTCAATCTAATGTTTAAGTATCTTGCAGCATTTGCTTTACTTATAGCATCAGTTAGCTTTGCTAACGCACAGATTTCTGATAATATATGTAATACAGACTTTGAAAAAATACACAAAACACTGACTGAAAAATATAAAGAGCGTTATATTTTTTCAGGTATAACTGTAAGTGGCAGACTTCTTCACTTTTACTTTGGTAACACCACATGGACTGTTTTGGTACAAACTGTTACTGGTGAATACTGCACAGGACCAAACTATTCCGGCGAAACAATTATGGATAACATGAGGCAACCCGATGTCAGAAGTTAAACTTAGTGATGTAGATGTAGGCCGACTTATACAGGCAGTTGAAACTTTGACAATAGAGGTTACAGCTTTAAACTCTCGTGTTCGTGAACTTGAAACACAGTTAGCAAAAGGCAAAGGTTTATTTTCAGGTGTAGTTTTAGTTTCAGGTGCATGTGGTGCATTGATTGCAGCAATGCTAAATAAATGGCTATAGCTTAAAAGGAAAGATTAAATATGGCTTCAACATATACAACTCGTATTCGTCTTGAAAAACAGGGAGACGGAGAGAACCCAAACAGTTGGGGTGATATTCTTAATCAGAATGTAATTGATCTGGTTGACTCAGCAGTTGCTGCTTATACTACTGTAAGTATTTCAGTAGGAGACGTTACTCTTACAACAAACGATGGATCATTAGATCAGGCTCGTTCAGCATTTCTTGAATTTGTAGGTGAACTAACAACTTCAATTAATATTATTATTCCCGGTGTTTCAAAAGGCTACGGTGTTAGAACAAACTTTTCAACAGTAAGTTCAGGCGCAACTATTACTCTTAAGACTGCTGCTGGTGATGGCTACTCAATTCCTACTAGTGCAGCCAATACTTATGTATTTTGTGATAGTGTATCAGTACATGGTTTAAATGCTTCAGGTCTTGGGCTGGGCAATGCCGCAAATAGAGATATTGGAACAGGTGCTGAAAATGTTCCTGATGTTTCAATTGCAGATGCACGATATGCAAGATTGTCTGCAACAAACACTTTTACAGCAGCAAACACTTTTACAGCAGCAAATACTTTTACAGAAGCAAATACTTTTACTTCAGTTGCAACATTTAACGGCACTACAGTTTCAATTGAAGCTTCAGCAACGTCATTTAGAAACCAAGTGTATGGTCCTATTGTATCACTAACTGATGCTACTTCAATTGCACTAGATATGTCAACAGGAAATCATTTTGCAGTTACTCTTGGTGGAAATAGAACTCTTCAAAATCCAACAAATGCAGTTGCAGGACAAGTTGGACATATCTATGTTTACCAAGACGGTACGGGTTCTAGAACACTTTCATTTGGTGATTCATACCGATTTGCAAAAGGTATCGCACCTACAATGACAACTAATATTAGTTCTACTGATATGTTGGTATTTAGTGTTCGTGGTGTTTCAGCAATTGATGTACTTCCTGTTCTTGATCTAAAACCTGAAGTGTAAAAACTTATGGCTTCAACCGATTCCAGACTTAATAAACTTGAATTTAGGCCGGGGTTTCACCGTGAATCTACTCAGTACTCTGAGCAGGGTTCATGGTATGATGGTAATCGTGTAAGATTTAGAAATGGTAAGCCTGAAAATCTTCGTGGTTATAATCTTTTTTCAAATACTGCATTTGATGGAACTGCTCGTGCACTTCGTACATGGGCAAACAATGACAGTGAAAAACTTCTTGCGTTTGGTACTGAACAAAAGTTTTATATCTATGGAACAAACGGTTCAATTACAGATGTAACTCCATTTAGAGATACATTTGATAGTTCAGATATTCAACTAACTGCAAGTAATTCTCTTGTTAAAGTTTCAGTTACAAACCACGGTGTTAACGCTGATGATTGGTTAGAGTTTACAAGTTGTACTTCAACAACAGGTGGTTTTAATTTAGTTGATAGCAATTATGGTGGTCCTATATACGCTGTAGCTTCAGTTGAAGACCTTAATGTATTTTATGTAAGTACTGTTTTAGCCCCAGTATCAACTACTACAACTCAAGCAGGTGGAGGATTTTATCTTTCAACTGGTTTGACAAATAGTATTCAAGGCTTGGGATATGGTGCTGGTGTTTATAATGCTGGTACAAGTACTACTGGTGAACGTGCGTGGAATGAAGCGGCTGAAAGTTCATCTATTACATTTGCATTAACTCAGTGGAGCTTAGATAACTGGGGGGAAGACCTAATTGCTAATCGTAGGGGGGAAGCAATTTTTTACTGGGATCAGGACGCATCTACATCTCCGGTGCGTATGACTTCAATAACTAATGCTCCCTCCTACAATAACTCTATTATTGTGTCACCACAGGACAGGCATTTGATTGCTCTTGGTTCAGTTCCTTTTGGTGGTGCTGATCTTGATCCAATGACTGTACGTTGGGCCGACCAAGAAGACTTTACTGAATGGACACCATCTGCAACTACAACGGCTGGTGAGTTTAGATTTACTGACGGTACTGAAATACGTGGTGCAGTACGTTCACGTAACAACATTAATATTTGGACTGACAATGCGCTATACCTAATGCAGTATGTCGGCCCACCGTTTACATTTAGTCAAAGACAGGTAGGTTCAAACTGTGGGCTTATTTCTCCACATGCTGCTGTAGACTACAATGGTATTTCATACTGGATGGGTGAAAATGATTTCTTTGCTTTTGATGGTCAGGTAAAAGTTCTTGACTGTACCTTTAGAACTTACCTATTTGAAAACTTTAACATGGCAGCAGCAGATAAAGTTTATGCTGGTGTCAACTCTGAGTTTAGAGAAATTATTTGGCTATGGCCTTCAAATGCTTCAGCCGATACAGGTGTAATTGATTCATATGTAATCCATTCACCTGAAGGTAACTACTGGATTTATGGGTCTAGTTTCTATTCGACATTCCAAGATAGAAATGTATTTAATAATACAATTGCAACTGGCAACAACTACATCTGGAATAATGAACCTGAAGATATTTACAGTGGTTATGATGTTGATACTGGACAAAACATTCCTCTTGCATCCTTTATTGAATCAGCAGATTTTGATATGCAGGATGGCAATCAATTAATGTTCCTTGACAGAATTATTCCTGATTATAATATTAGTGATGGTTCAATTCAGTTTACAATTGTAACAAAGAAGTATCCTAATGGTCCTGAAATTACAAAGGGTCCATATAATATTACTGCTTCAACGCAAAAGATTGATCTACGTGCAAGAGGCAGACAAGCGTTTGTACGTATTGACAGTAACTCACAAAATACTTCATGGTCATGGGGTGCACCAAGAATTTCATTACAGCCTGATGGTGATAGGTAATGGCAAACTATCCTGAGTTACCTTTTTATGTTACGCTTAGTTCAGAAGAACTAAACAGGTTATACAGTGAGATACAGCGGTATGCTGCAGTTCTTAAGCTTGAACTTGAAACACGTGATACTGAAGTTAATAACTCAGTAAGTACAAGAATTTATGCGGTAACTAGTGTAGATGAGATTGGTAGACCGTTCAACGGTAGTGTTGCCTTTTCAACTAGCACTGGTAAATATCGTGGATATGTTAGTGGAACAGGATGGGTGGACTTTAACTAATGAATATTAAACAATTTCTTTTGACATCAAACTATATTCAGAATGTCAATTCAGGTGTAGTTATGCCTATCAATGAGGCATCAAAACCTTTTGGTGACGGTGTGGCAAATAAGCAGAAACCATTGTATAATAAACCAAAACAGAATGAAGTAATTGACGACAGTAGAATGACGCAATCTAATGTCGCTAATCTAGGGAGATTTGCATAGTTATGGCACTAATGGTAAACAGAGAAGCACCATACGGCGGACTAGCTAACCTTATGGCTATGCGTGGCCGTATGGGCGATACTGAGCTAGTACATATGTCTAAGCCTGAGATCAAAGGACTTGCTTCTCTTGGTCAGCTTACAATCAATCCTGATACTGGCCTTCCTGAAGCATTTAAACTGAAAAGTATACTACCGACTATTGCAGGTATTGGTGCTGCTTTTGCTACTGGCGGTACAAGTCTTCTTATTCCTGCTGTTGCAACTGGTCTTACTTCAGCAGTAGTTAACAAAGATATTGGCCGTGGTTTGTTTGATGGTCTGTTGTCATATGCTGGTGGATCAATTATGAAGGGTCTTGCAGGTGGTTCTGAGTTTGCTAGTGCAGCCGGTATACCAGCTGAAACAGCAGGTCAAACAGCCGCTAATACTGCTGCTAATGTAGCTGGCAGTACTACACAAAACTTAATTAGCAGTGGTGCTGGTGCTAGTGCATTACCTTTTGCAGGTGGAACGTCTACTCTAATTCCTGTAGGTAGAATGTCTAATCTACTTCCTGCATCATCTGGTATTGGTTCTATGGTTCCCGGAGTTGGAAATGTTCCTACTGGAACAATGGTAAGTTCTTTTGTTCCCGAAACTACACTTGGAAAAATTGGTCAAAGCGTTCTTTATAGTCCCGCCGCAGGTATAGGGGGCATCGCTGATCCTGTTCGTCTGGCATCTGCTACTTATGGTACAGCACAATCAACTTTACCGGGACTAACAGCAGGAGAAACAGCTAAGTTCTTTGCTCCACAAGCTATTACGGGTGTTGGCGGTGCTATGCTACAAGATTCAATGACACCACAGTATCAACAGCCTGAAGTTCCTTCAGAAACTGTAAGCACACCAAGAACTCCAAGAACTATTACACGTACTCCACTAAGAAGTACACCAGTAACTGAAGAAGAAGCACTAGCTGCTGCACTTGGTACTGGGCCGGGTTTACGGTTTAGTGATTACACAACTCGTTATGCCAATCAAGGTGGTCTTGTAGGTCTAGCTGAAGGTGGTCGTCCTTTCTTTGAGGGTATGGTTCCCGGTGACGCACACGGCATGAAAGATAATGTTGCATTTAAAGTTCAAGGTGGTAATATAGATACTGCGATGCTTTCACCCGGAGAGTATGTTATTCCTGCAGATGTAGTTGCCATGCTTGGTAATGGTAATGGAGACAGCGGCGCAAAGCAGCTTGATGCCTTTGCAAAGGGTATTCGCCAAAAAGCATTTGGCACAGAGAAACAACAGAAACAAATTAGTGCACCAAAAGAACTAGGACAACTAGCAACAGCATAAACACATGATAGTATATAAGGTAGAAGCTAAATATATTGAAGCAGTTTTTCCGCATATTGAACATCTTTTACTTAAACCTCTTAGTCGAGGAGTAGGGGAAGTTACAATAGAGCATGTTAAAGAATATTGCAAAGCTGAACAACAGCAATTATGGTTAGGTTTAAATAAAGAAAGTAATGATATTGAACTGGCATTTACAACAGAAATTATTACATTTCCAACTGGACAACGCCACTTGATAATTTACTTAACAGGATCAAAAGATCATACAATTCAAAGTTGGATTGATGATTGGTCTGAACCTTTAGAAAAATTTTGTAAAGAACACAAAGTTAACTACATAGAAACACATGGTAGAGATGGTTGGTTAAAAGTTCTTAAACCTCTAGGATACGAAAAGTATTACACTGTGCAGATAAAGGAAGTAAAATATGATTAACTGGGTTACACAACTTAGCATTAAAGAAAAGGTAAAGTTATTCAATAAACTTTACGATGAACTTGCTAGTTATGGTCGGGAAGGCGATACTGAACTTGCCCATATTAATCCTTTTGAAGCTAAGTTGCTTAGAGCAGTTGGTGGTTCAGGAACAATTAACCCTGTAACTGGTCTGCGTGAATATAAAGGTGGTGGTTCTGCTCCTCCTCCTCCTGCACAGCAAACAGTTCGACAGGAAACAACTATTCCTGACGAGCTTAAACCTTTTGTCACTGATATTCTTGAGGAATCACAGGCTCAGTATAGACAGCGACAGGAAGAAGGTTATGTTCCTTATGAGGGTGCACAGATTGCACAGTTTACTCCTGAACAGCAACAGGCATTTCAGGCAACACGTGGTGTCTTTGAACAAGGTCTTGTGGGTACACCACTAGGCCAGTCAACAACTTATCTTGCACCTGCACTTGGTGCTACAACAGCCTCAACACTTCCAACTACTGCCGACACAATTGGTCAGTATATGGACCCATATCTTGAGAATGTTCTTCGGGTACAGGAACAGGAAGCAAGACGTGCAGATGAGATTAGCAGACAGGGCCGTGCAGCACAGGCGGTCCAAGCTGGTGCATTTGGTGGATCACGTGAGGCAGTAATGGAATCTGAAGCACAGCGTGGTCTAGAAGATCGTCTTGCTTCACTACGTGCTACTGGTATGTCACAGGCTTTCCAGACTGCACAGCAAATGGCTGAAGCACAAAGAGCAAGAGAACTTGCTGCTGGTCGTCAGTATGCAGGACTAGGTGAAACGGCTGCACAGCAACAGGCTCGTGAAATTGGTGGTCTTGCAGCAACTGGTGAAGCACTTCGAGGCCAAACACAAGCAGGACTTGATATTGCTAAGACACAGTTCATGGAAGAAGAACAGTTTCCACAGTCACAGCTACAACAGTACAGTTCAATCATTCGTGGTTTTCCACTTACGCCAAGTCAGCTACAAACTACACAGACTGTTACGCCACAGCCTTCACTTACTCAACAGCTACTTGGTGCTGGTGTAGGTGCTGCTGGTCTTGCTGGTGCCTTTGGCGCATTCAGGGGTATAAAGGAAGGTGGTCTTGTCGGTCTAGCTGAAGGTGGTCGTCCTATGGATGCTATGCCAATGAAGCCTCGTCGTCGTGCTGCTGATCTTGGTGCTGCTATTGGTAGTCTTGCACAGCGCATGGATACTGGACGCAGCATGTCTCAGATTGGTGGTGGATTGACAAGTGTTCTGTCAGCCCCTTCAATGTCACAAAACATGCAACAGATGATGCCACAACAGGCTTCAGCTACACCAATGCAAATGCCACCACAACGGTTTATGAACGCTGGTGGTAAGGTTGGTTATTATGAAGATGGCACTGGTCAGAAAACTGTGGGAGATATGATACCTTTTAGTCAGGAAATATTACGAGGAACTCCACTTTCTGCACAAACACCTCCGTCTGGTCTTCCTGATTTAAAAGCTATAGAAGAAGAAACAAAAAGGCAACGAGAGTTAAATGAAGCCAGAATTGCTGCGGCAAGAAGATTACAAGAGAGTGGACAACGTGGAATAGAAAGGGCAAAACCAACTGCTGAAGATACTGATCTTATGGAGATGCTGAAGAAAAGACAGACTACTCTTGCAGGACGCGAAGGTGGGATTGAAGAAGAAGCAGTTGAGGCAAAAGACCTTCTTGATCGTCAGAAATATCTGACCCTTCTTAATGTTGGTGCAGCTATTGCTTCTCCGCAAGGAGGAACACAAGGGTTTATTCCTGATATAACAAAAGCTCTTGCATCTCAAACTGATAAGTTCTCATCACTAATGGACAGAGAAGCTGATATTGCAAAAGAAAAGCGTGAAAAACTTGACAAACTAAGTGATCGTCAACTTGACAATATGGCAAAGCAAAGAGGTATTTCAAGGGAAGCTCTTGATAGAGAAATTGAAGCTGAAAAGCTTTCTCTTTCTGCTGATCTTAAACTTGCTGAAGCAAATGTGGCGGCGGCTGAATCTGAAATTGCACAGCGTCAGGCGTTCCGTAAAGAGTATCGTGAAGGTATGGAAGCTGAAGCTGATCTTTTTGCAAAACAAGCTGCAAAAATAAACGCACAGAAGCCTACTGAAATGAAGTCAGGCGACTACAATGCACTTAAAGGTTCTGTTGCTACAAGGCTTCAAGCAGTTGTTGATGATCTTGGAAATATTACTCTTCCCGGTGGTCGTCCACTAGAAGAGGGACAAGCTTCAGAAGCTGTTGGTTTGCTTAAGAGAGCTACTGCAGAATATAACAGAGTTCTTAAAGAAGGTGGCACAACTGGAGATGCTTATATTGCTGCAACTGGAGTTATTGAACAAAGACCTACTGCTGATAAATCAGGTAGTAGTGCACAACCTCCAGCAGTTAAAGTAGTTGATGGTAAAGCATATAGCTTACAACCTGATGGTAGTTACAAGGCTGCTGATGGTACTGTTCTTCAATAATAGGTATTCGAGTTAATGGGACAAGTCAACATAGAAGGTCTGGGGCTAGTTGAGTTTGCAGGTGATGTACCTACAGCAGCAGAACTTTCTGCTATTCAAGAACTTCTTGATGCTTCTAATAAACCTGCACTTGAACAAGAACCTACTGTAGCATCACAGCCACAGGAGCCAGTTCCTGTTGCCTCACCTACTGCTACTGTACCTACTGCTGCACCTGCAGTTCCTGTAACAGAACCACAGCCAGTGCCTGAACCAAAAAAGCCAACTTTGTTTGAACTAGTAGGTTCTGCTGTAAATGATTATTTGGGCGGTGTACTAAAAAAAGGTGAGCCAACTAAAGAAGCTTTTAATGTTGATCAGAAAATTGCTGATCTTCTTAAAAAAGCTAAAGATGGTACTGCCTCTGTTGATGAAAGAACCCAACTAATGCAACTAGCATTTGGAGAAGCTGATTTTGCAGGTAATGTAGCGGTTGGAGAAACTATTGTTAATACTGCTCTTGATGTAGTAAAAAGTCCTTTTGAGTTAGCTGGTGTTGGGTTAGCTGTTGTTGCACCTGAAACATATAATGCTTTGATGGCTTCTCCCGTTATGCAAGAGGTTAATGAAGCAATTGAAACCATTACTCCAGAGTTAGATGCACAACAAGAGATTGCATCAACTATTTTAGGTTTTTTATCTGTAGGTAAGTTTGGTACAGAAGCTGCTAAATATTTAATAGAAAAATTTGGTAGAAGTAAGGGCAAAAGATTTGCACGAGAACTTGAAATAGCTTTAGATAAAAAAAGCATGACAGTAACTGAAACAGCAGCAAAAGTAGGTGACGCTGCAGCAAAAGTAGGTAGCACTGCAGCAAAAGTAGGTGGCACTGCAGCAGGACTTATTGGTTACGATCTTGCAGTTAGAAAACCTGATGAAGTTATTATTCCTGAAGTATTTAGTGCAATAGGTGAAATTGCTGAAATTGACAACCCTGAAAGTAAAATGGTTCAGGTTGCACAATGGCTTGATAACAATATTCCTAAAGAACTTGTAGAAGCTTCTGAAAAACTTCAAATCAATCCTGAAGATACTGCCGCACAAACTAAAGTAAAACAGGCAATAGATGCTTTAGCTCTTGAGGGTACAGCAACTGGGGTTGTATCAGCGGCCATGCTGGTTGCTAAGTATGGTTTAGTTGGTGCACGTAATGCTCTTATGTATGCCGGTGAAGGTGCTAAAGCTTCTGGTAGGGGTATAGCAAAAGCAGCAGATGTTGTTGTTCCTGAATCAGTTAAGAACGCTATAGGAAAAGTAAATACAGTAAGTGGCAAGATATTGTCATCTACTGCCGGTCTTCCTGATGAGTTAGCTGAAGCTGCACGACGCAGAGGTTCAGCAATCCAAGGAATTGAACAGCAGGTTAAGTTTGATACCTTGCAGCTAAAGCGTGTTAAAAAGAAATTTAATCTTAGCGATGACAAGATTAGAGAGTTTCTGGCAAATGGCAACAACCAAAATCTTCCTGATGAGGCCGTTGAAGTTATTTCAAATCTTAGAAATACGATTGAAAAAAACCAAAGAATAATTAACAAAGAACTTGGTCTTACAGGTAACAAACGTATTGGCCTACAGTGGGACGACGGTGAGGTTTATTTAACAAGAACTTATGCAGCTACATCTGATCCCGGATATGCCAAGCGTATGACAAAGTTAATTAACAGGTATCGTAATACTGGCAGTACTTCAGGTGCAGACATTACTGAAGATGCTCTGGCTAATATGCGTTTAAGTAGAAAAGATTACCAGACAATTGACAATGCTTACGAGTTTATTAAGAGAACACTTACTGATGAAAAGGGTGTAGCCCCTACTGACGCTGAAATTAAAAAGACTTTGTATTCAGTTTTGGACAATGTAACACCGAATGAAAAGTCAGTGATTGACTCAATATTTGGTGGACGTTCAATTAACAACATTATTTCAAACAAAGTTCTAAAGGAACGTCAAGATATTGACGAGTCAATTAGGGGTTTACTTGGTGAGGTTACTGATCCGCTAAAGAAAGCTGAACTAACCTTGCTTAATCAAAATAAACTTATGTCTGAGATTAAGTTTATTAAAGATATTGAAAAGTATGCTGCTGAAAATGGTAATAGAAATATTGAAATGGGTAAACTTATTCCCGGTATTCGTGGTCAGAAAACAGGGTTCTTTACTGACAAGCAATATGTAGATAATATGGCTAGACCTCTTTCAGAAATATCTGATGAGGCATTGGGAAGATTTGGTTCAGGTACACAACTGTTGGATAACATTTATACCAGCCCAGCAATGATTAAGTATTTGCAAGATGGTTTGAATCTAGCTAATGTTAATCAACCTGCTGGTTTAGCTACAAGATTATTTAGCCGTGCTTCAGCATTAGGTCAGTCAACGTATACAGCACTAGACACAGGTGCTTATGGATTGCAGCTAGGTGGTGCGTTGTTTCAAGCTTTAGGCAATGGTTATCTAACAAGCCTTACTACTCCAAGGGCAATGAAAGAGGCTGCGTACTTAATGAAAGAAGGGATTACTAGAAATAATCCTGAAGCATCAAAGCTTATTGCTTTTCTAAAAGAACAGGATGTTATTGCTGGTGATCCTACTGGTAGGTCAATTGTTGAAAATGCAAAAGTGTTTGCGACACCACCAAAAACATGGGCAGGTAAAGCTTATGATAAGGGGTTTGTACGTAACCTTGAACGTCTAGGTAAAGCATACTCTCAGCCTGATAACTTTGCAAAAATAATTGCATTTAAAGCTGAACAAGCAAGTCTTAAAAGTATGTTCCCACGAGGTGCTGAAAGTGTAGCTGACTATAATCGTCGTATAGATTTAATGGCAGCAGATCGTGTGCGTAAAAACATGCCAACATATTCTACTGCTGCACCTATCGCCAAGACTATTGCTAGAACTCCTCTTATTGGTCAGTATCCTCTGTTCTTTACAGAAATGATGCGAACCAGTAAAAACATGGCAAAGACTGCCTTTGGTGATTTACGTCAGGGTTTGCAAACAGGTAATGATCGTCAGGTTCTTGCAGGTCTTAAACGTCTAACGACTTATGGTGGTGTACTAGCTGCACCAGCACTGTATAGTATGAAGACTAAAGAAGACTATGCTATTGAACCTAAACATGAAATGTATGTTAACCACACTGCTCCATCATGGTACAAGGGTGGTAATCCTGTTTTCATGGAAGGTTTTGTCAGGGATGAAACTATTAAGCCTGAACAGCTTGAACAACTTCAGGCGCAGAAAGCAAAAGAGCTTCGTAACAGTGGACAGTTTCCTAAAGGTGAAGGTGAATCAGAGGAAGACTATATTGCTCGTTCATTAAGGCAGTCGCAGGTTGCTGATCCAAGGGCAACAGAACCTTATATCAGAACTAGATATATTTTTTCTGATACAGCGGATACATTTGCTGCAGTTAAAAAACCATTTGAACTTTTACTTGCAAAGTATATGAACTCTGAAACAGTTTCAGATAAAGACCTTGATAATACATGGGCATTAATTGCTGAGTCACTTGGTGGTCAGTTTGTCAGTCCACGTTTTTTGACCCAAGGTTTGATTGCTGCAGTATCAGGAGTTGATCCTAAAACTGGCAACCCTATTTATAGTGATGCTCCCGGCACAACTGCGGAAGAAAAAATTAAGGGCGTTGTAACTGCAATTGCAGATACTCTCGATCCACAAACAAGAAAACAAACCGTACAGCTTTTAGAATCAATGGATTCAGAAGAACTTCTTGGTATTTCTAGGGGTGAAAGAGCTAACGGTTTTCCTCTTAACTCACAAGATATTATTATGAGCATGGTTACAGGTATTAAACCAGTAACAGATAATGTTGATAAGAAGATGGCCTATAGTCTTGGTACTGGTATTCGTGATCTAGACAAAATTGACGGAGACTTTTTTAAGTTTGTTAGTGATAAAGTTGGAGTGGGTATTCCACTAACAGGTGAAATTCGTGGTGAAATTATTGATGAGTACGTAAAGTCTTTGGAACAAAAAAGAAAAGCTTATCAGGATATTGGAAAAGAAACTGAAATGTTTGTTGGTATGCCGTACACAAGAAAGTTTTATGCTAACGATCAAGATAAGAAAAATAAAAAAGTTTCAATTGAAGAAAAAGAAATTGATCTGCCATACCTAGCCAACGCAGTTACACGCTCTGGTACATTTAGTCTTTCAGATCAACAAGCAATTAATGTCACCAATGCTTTTAAAGCACTTAATGACAAAAGATTTATTACTGAAAGTCCTGCAGATAGAGTATTAAATATTGGGCTTCAAAATGGTTTTTCAAGCGGAGAACTTAAATCTTTGTTACGTGATTTAAGTGCAGTTCATGCACAATATATTAAAGAGCCATTATATTCTGGAGAAGAAAAATAATGTTTGGTAAAAAAGGTTGGAAGTATTTTACTGAAGACGAAATGAAATGCAAGGGCAGTGGTAAGTGTGAGATGGACCCACAGTTCATGGTCAAGCTTGATGCCTTGCGTAAGAAGTTTGGTAAGCCTATAATTATTACGTCAGGATACAGAAGTCCTGAGTACAATATATCAATCGGTGGCTCAAAGAACTCAGCACACGTACAGGGTAAGGCTGCTGACATTGCTGTAAGCCACGCTGATGCGTATAAGATTGTAGGTATTGCCATTGAACTAGGCTTTACTGGCATTGGTGTCAGTCAAAAAGGAAGTGGTAGATTCATTCACGTTGATACTGCTGACAATACTGCTAAACAACCACGACCACACATCTGGAGTTACTAATGGCGATCCCATCATCAGTTACAAGGTTTGGAAAAACTGAACCGTTTGAGTTACAAGTAGTAAGAAACCAAGTCTTAGATCATAAGACAATTTTTAAGTTTGGCTTTAATCCAGACGTAAACGGTACAGAAGAAACTATCTGGGATGTAGGCGGTCTCTATGCTTACCCCGGTTCTGCCGTTGCCATGACGGTGACTACAGACGCAGGCACACCGGCTACCGACAACGGGGTGAAGGTTGTCGTTCAAGGTCTGGACGGGGATTACAATGAAGTCAGTCAGGAAGTAACTCTGGCTGGTTCCGGCACAGCTACAACCACACAGACATTTATTCGTGTAAACCGCGCCTATGTCAGTGGATCACAGGAACCAACCGGCAATCTGAGTATCACCAATGGTGGGACGACATATGCCCGCATTACGCTTGGCGAGAACCAGACACTGATGGCGCTCTGGACTGTTCCTGCCGGATACACAGGATTTTTAGATCATGTCAACATTGCTACTGGCACAACTAACGCTAACCAATACGTCACTGCTCAAATTGTCCAGCGTACACAGGGTGGTGTATTTCGAGTTATGATGAAACAGACTCTTGGTTCAGGTGGTGGTGCAGATTTTATTTTGCGTTATCCAATTGAAGTATCTGAAAAAACTGACCTAGAAGTACGAGCAATATCTTCTGGATCAAACAACCTTATTTCTGCAAATTTTTCTATAGTTTATATTAAAAATACTTCAGTATAGATTAAGGATTCACCCACTAACAAATAGGAGAAGGTCATGGAATTTGACGTGAGACTTCTGCTTACAATTGGTGGTATGCTTGTATCAGTTGTATCTGCAGCCGCCATTGCAAAGCAACAAATTAAAACTTTGTCTGAACATATTCAGGATATTGAAACTAGACTACGCAAACTAGATGCACGATTAGATAAAAACGATACCCAAACGGATGTTACTGTTCAGCGTCTGGCTATTCTGTCAGGGATGATGGACCCTCCAACAATGGATCGTCGTTCTCGTGAGCTTGAACGTCTTCGTGCAGATGTAGATCATCTTCAGAAGAAGATAGCTGGTTAAAGGAACAACGACTGACAAGTTCAATAACTTTCTTTTCACCTAGTATTTCCATATAACCAACAATCTCAGCTTCAAGAGCATTAGCACTTGAGGCTTTAGCTTTACCATCGTTAGGTCCACGTACCTTTGATAGTAACTCTAGAGCCTTAAGTGCACTGTTGGTATGTCCGCTGGACTTGGCGGATTGAAAAGTATTCTCTAGCTCCTTGATAACATTAATGTCTGTGGTAAGCTCTTGCTCTAACTCTTCAATCCGCTCAAGTACTTCTTCCATCTGTAGCAGACGGTAGCCTTGGTTATAGGCAGAGCTTTCAGAATACCCTGCCTGTTTTGCTGCCTCAGTTGCGTTGCGATATACAACGTAATTCTGGCAGAACTTTTCCTGTTTTTCGTTAAGCATTTTTCTTGTTTTGATTGTCAATCATTTTGTCTGAACCTGAACTGCTGCCAAAGTAATAGGCAATAACAGTTGAGGCTGTACCACCTAGCCAACCTACTGCAATATTAACAAAGCCTACATCGGCCATAACGGCTGCTGGAAGGAAGGTAACAAGTCCAATGTACCCAAAGAAGGCAACCATTGTTAACACCGCTAGGACAGCCGGAATCTTGTCTTTAACGACCATCTCACGCTGTCGTGCACTGTTACGATCTGCTGCACCTAGACGAACAAGATCAATATCCAGCTTCTTCATCTGAACTTTAAAGTCAGCATCAATACTCTTTAGCTTGGCAAGTTGTTCAGGGGTAGCATTTTCAATTGCCTTTGATACTTCATCAGGAGTACCATCAGGTTTACCTAGCAGTGCTTCACTAATAGCCTTGACTGCCATGCCACCAAGAGGACCACCTACGGCAGTGCCAATGGTAGGAGCAATGGTTTGGATAATTGATTTAGCTGCGTTAAGTAAGTCCACTGTTTTCTCCTTATAGATATTAAGGCTTAAAGCCGCTGTATTCTTTTAGCTTATCGTCAAAGGACCGCTTTAGGTTTGCCTCTGACTGTAGGAATACAGACCCTGCAAGGGTATCTGTCCCATAGAAATAATACTTTACATCAATATCATCCCTAGCAAATAGTCTCTCACAGTCTTGTGCCATAGCCAATAGCTCACCTGTTGTCCAGAAGTAGTTGTCATTGTGTTCAACGCGCATATACTTTAGTCTGCCTTGCTCCTCTTTGTCTAGCTTCTTCTCTTCAGTCATCTCCGAATCAGGGATAGTGCAATCAAAGCCAAACAGATGGATGTTTCTAAATCCAAGGATGTGTGTCATACCAATGGCCCTCATTGCTGAACACGTACCGCCTGTAACAAAGACTGCATCAGCAGCAATCTGTGGCTTACCATCAATGCTGAATTTGCCTTCGTCGTAGCTTTGTTTAAGAGACTGGGAATATGCGTTCCATCCGTACACGTTGTCAGTCTTTTCCATAAGGAACTTGGTAACATCGGAGTTTGTCATTGACGCAACTAAGAATTTAGTGTGGCTGTCAACAGTTTCAAACAGTTCTTTTCGTTTTACTCCGTGAGTACTGACACCATCAAGAGGGCGTGGATCAAGAATGACACAGCCGTAAGGTTGGATACCGTTCTTTAGCAGTAGTGGATAGCTATGCTTTACACAGAAGATGTGTGCCTTATCTCCGTACTGTTTCTTTACACGCTTAACTTCATCGAAGTCCAAGGAAGGACCAGCGGAAACAATCAACGCATGTTTGTCATTGGGTGTTAGGTTTTCAACAAAGTTCCAGTCTTTAATGATTGTTAGGTTCTCATATACGTTATCAAGGATGTCTTCCTTGGGCATAGAGTCACGAGGCTTAACAACAATAGGTACACGTGTGAGTTCAGGTGGAATGTTTTCAATTTCATTATCCATAAGGATAACTGCAAGATGTGTATGTCCACCACCCTTTACCCTGTCAGTAGATGGCAATACGATACCACGCTTGTCTTTGATCTCTGCTACCAGTCGGTTGGTTCCAAGATACTCTTCACCAAGGATACGCCCTTCTTCGTCTTTAGAGAAGTAGTCATCAAATACAACAACAGGTGAGTGCTTTAGATGTTCAAAGTCATTGCGTACAGTAGGCTCACTGTGTCCACCATCAATGTAGGCAAAGTCAACCGTTGCAATATCTTCCTTGGCCTGTGCCAGAGTTTCCTTGGAATCACCCTTGTATAGCTTAAAGGTAAATGTCTTTCCTTCGTCCTTCATTTTTTCTTGGAAAGAAGCTAGGCGCTGATTGATTGCTTCAATGGTGTTGTGTCGTTTGCTGTTAAGCTCAACCTTATCCATCTCTTCAGTGGCTTCCTCGAACAGATCGAAGCCTACATAGTTAACTGTGTCACTGTTTTCAAAGGCAGCAGTTGCCATCTGAATGGCACGGCCACCATTCCACGTGCCTACTTCTACAATGTTCTTTGATTTGTAATGTCGGATAAGTGTATTGAGTTGTTTGTAACGTGGGAGGCGTACATCTGGGGCAACGTCATTACCAATCTCTGCCTTGCGATTGCCCTTGTAGTGTACCATATAGTTTGACAATTCAGAATTGGCAAACGCTGCAAGGCCGTTAACATTGGGGGTAAGGTTGTGTACCTTCATGCCATGAGCAATGTAAATCTTTAGCAGCCGCTCAATGATAAAGCCATCATGCCACTCACGGTATGACGTAACTTCTCCAATATCGTAGCAGCCACGTAGGTCACCCAGCATAAATCCGGGTGACTCGTAGTTAAGGTTAAATGCTAGGAAGGATGTCTCACTGTAGTCAACGTCCTTGCGGCCAAGATAAACAAGTTCAGCCTGTGAAGGAAGGATGTGGGCAAAGCTATCTGGTTTTAGTAGCTTGGTTGTTACCGTGTCTGCATCCAGCCAGATCAGCCACCCCGCCTGTGCCTCCTTCTCCATCATTTCAAATGCAAGGTCTGTCATTGCATAGACCTTGTGGCACCACTTGATTGCATCAAGTCTCCAGTTGTAGGGAACATTACCACCCTCAGTACCATCGTGTACTTTCATACGATCACGATAGTTAAGCATGTCCTGAACTAGATTAAGATTACGATACTCAATGTTCTTTGCCTTTGGCATTGCATCAACTGTTTCTTTATTACAGTCATGGTAGTAGGCGACCAGCTTTAGTGAAGGGTGCCACTTATCAGCAACTGACTCAAGCATGTTTTTTGCATACTTGTAAAAGCCATCCTGACTAAAGGAGGTGACAAAAGTTAGTTGACTGTTAAGCATTGAGTTCTCCTAGCGATTCATTTATTGTTAATTTGTTTCTAATATCTTTCCATTCGAGTGCGTACTCTTGGTCGATAAATCTGTTTGGTTTCCAGCCGGAAAAAGCTGGACCGCCTGTTGTGAAGTGTACGTTGTAAGGATCATTCGCTGTAGAGTGTCCGTCCAACCAGTTCCACCGTTCGGAGATTTCACCAATCTCATTATCATTGAGCCATTCAAAGCCATGTAACCAACTCCCATTCTTTGTGTTAACGTCATCGACCGTTAACTTATAGTGTGAAGGATGAGAACAGTTCCACATAACAAAGCTTGACCAGTTCTTTCTACGATACACTGTTTGTACCTGCTTGTCCATCTTTTCTTCTGCCTTTGGCTGGTAGTTATGTTTAACTACCTGCACTGCGTAATCAGTACGTGATCCATACTCAGCAAACAACTGGGTAATGTCAGTGCGTAGCATCATATCACAGTCCATAAACAATGCCATGCCGCTGTACTGATTTAGAAACGGTACAAGGAAACGTGTAAAGCTAAACTCAGTTGAGAAAGGTTTGTTGTCAAACGTATCAACAATCTTTCCATCCAGTTCCTTACCTGCTCTGCGGTAAAGCCCTGAACGTCTTAGGTCTGGCAATGAAAGAGGAACAATGTTATATGGGCTTCTGGTGTTCTTAAGAATTGAATGTCGCAACACTTGGTAGTTTGCGTCTTCCTTTGGATCGTAGCCAATATAGATTGTGGGGAGTTTGTCTGTGTGGAATGTTGTCATGTTTACCTTTGGGGTAGCCGCCTGATAGCACCACGCTACCAGACGGCCCCTCCTTAGTCGATTGAGATTTTTCTTTCTTGGTCTTCTTCAGGTACAACCTTTTGAATCTCAATTACAAGCATACCGTCTTCCATCTTGGCAGCTTTTACTTCAGTGTTGTCTGACAATGCAAATGACCTTTTGAACTTACGGGTTGCGATTCCGCGATACGCAATGTTCTTGTCGGCTTTTGCCTTGGGAGTATTCCCACTAATGGTGAGAATATTCTGTGCCAAAACAACGTCAACATCTTCCTTTTTAAAACCTGCAAGAGCAATCTCAATACGATAGGTATTGTCATCCTTAATAATATTGTAAGGGGGATAGGAAGTGGATGACAAAAAATGATCGTGTGCTTGGGACAAACGCTCAAACTGATCTTCAAAACCAAAACCAAACTGATCCATCTTATCTAGTATAGTTTGGAAGGCTGGATTAATTGTTACTAGTGCGTTCATTGTATTCTCCTTTTAAGCAAGATTGAACACCACATCAGCCATGTCTGCGCTGATATGGGTATTATATGGGTGTTGGTGTGGGTAAGTCAAGAGAAAATTGGCGATCCCGGCAGGACTCGAACCTGCAACCTACAGCTTAGAAGGCTGTTGCTCTATCCATTGAGCTACGGAATCATCCAATCCTAGAAGTTTCTATTGAACTTGTGGTTCTTTGACCAGTCCTGATAACAGTTCTCAGATAGGCGCATGAGCCAATCCCAAAGCTTAATGGCTATGATCTTCTTCGCAGCCCACCGTGTTACAAGTCCTGCATCGTATAGTAGTTCCATCTTGTTTTCTCCTTTCAATAAGCGAGAGTTGATATGCCTGACGTATCTCTTCTACTGTCCTGCCGCAGCCAAGACAATAGTCTCTGTTCTCGTCAAGCCGACACTGTTTGCAACATGCCGTCATCCGCCACCCTCAATTTGTTGCAGGGCTTCATTGAATAGTGCGATGTCACAATCAGCAAAAAACCTAAATGTAATTCCTTTGTACTCATCAGGGAAGTAGCCAATGCTCCACTCTGACACACAGTTTTCACTACAGACTTTCTCAAGCTGGGTGATTACTCTGTGTTCCCTGTTTGTGTACTCCGTTTCAACAATGGTCCCGTGATTCCTTTCCATTAGATAGGAAGGTTCACGAGCCATGCTATGTCCATTGTATTCTTCTTTAGCAGCTAATAGAAGTTGTTTGTTTTTAACATTAGAATTATTGTTCACCATTCTTTAATTCCACAAGTACATAGTTAATAGTAGTATATATCTTAACTGCTAAGTCTTGTAGCTGAATTTCCTGCTGTAGTGTTGTATAACGTATGTCATTTGCACTATCAAGTATTTCATTTAACTTACTAATTAAGATATTTATTTCTTTATCTTTGTTCATGGTGCGTTGTCACCATATCCACCAGTGGGCCAAGGATCATCGTCACTCTCCTGTTCAAGTCCATTGTATTCTTCTATCTCTGCTGTTGTCCAAAGGTGAGCGTTGAGTTGAGCATCGGGCCAATGATCAAACACCATTGGTTCAAGGGTTCTCTCATCCACAACATATAACCAATCATCTTTATCTTTTGTCTGGTAAACCTTAACTCTCCACGGCATTTATTTTAATCCCTCTAGTAGTTCCATTTTCTTTACTCATTGCATGATATTCTTTGCAGACTTCTTCAAACGCATCAAAGAGCTTTTGAAATCTCATACTATATACACCCTTTAATCCAAGAAGTACATTAGCAATGTCATCAGTAGACATATCTGTTTCTATAACATTCTCATAGAGAAGGTCAATGTCATCTACAACACGCCAAGCATTCATAATCTCTTGTTCAAGACCAAATATTTTCATTATTCAACCTCAACCATTTCACCATTGCGAACAATGTGATGTTTAACTTCATTTGATGAAAACCTAAAGTATGCTCGACCGCCGTCAATCATATTACCGTTCTCAAACAATTTATAATCATGACGATGGGCACTATACTGTAGATCACCATCATCATCTTC
>Ga0070745_1000613_pt1 | contig 21077 bp, 17 predicted proteins | sample VirMetDEL_Mar_4_FD_77438 | JGI IMG/M metagenome (GOLD analysis project Ga0070745, IMG submission 77438) | Aqueous microbial communities from the Delaware River and Bay under freshwater to marine salinity gradient to study organic matter... | ecosystem: Environmental > Aquatic > Marine > Coastal ...
AGTTGAGTACCTTCGCGCCGTGTCACCGCATCTTGCCGAACGGGTTGAACTTCCGCAGTTCCTGATTGACGCTGCGCCGCGCTCGCGGGAAACCTCGTGGGGCGCTCAGCGTTCCGCCTGCGGGGAACGGGTAGTCGTCGGGCAGGTCTGACTCTGTTTGATTCCCTTGGTAGGTGTCGACCCAGATGCCACACCCTGCACGCGTCAGCAGGGCCAGCTTCTCGGGTTCGATGTCGAAAGAGAACCCGCTTCCGCGCTCGTTGGTTCCGATACTCAGTTTTGCCGGCAAGGGCTTCAAGGATGGGCGCGATGCTCGGCCAGTGGGGTTCCAGAGTCCACGTGTCGTGCGCAATGTCAGAGCGTTTGCTCCAGTAGTTGTTGGGGCGGGTCGCACTCGAGGGCAGCTTCGGGGAGATGCGGTCGCCCCTAGAGTGCGAGCGCGTGGGTTCGGCCCCAGCCAGGGCGGTCAGCTCGTCAACCGTGACCGACCCGGATCGCAGGGAAATGCCCACACTGAAAATGCTCATGCGAACAGTATTGCGGGTGGCACAGGGCATCGAGCCGCCGAAAGGCGGATCTGGAAAGCACTGAAACCGTCGAGTCAGATTGTCGGCATTCGCCCATATGATGCGAACATGACTAAAACTAAGGGAAACAAAGTGAAGGAAATGGGGCTGGATGACCCTCTCCTCGGTGCCAGACTCGCGCTCCCCGGCGTGACTCGATTCGTCAGGATCTCAGCACTATCGAACCTTTCGTTAGGGGTGACGTTCGTTTCTTTGTCTGTTTTTTTGCTGGGCGTAGGTTTCGCCGAACCAATGATTTTGGTCATCGGGGGCCTCTCGGCCGTTATTTCGTTGTTGGCGTTCGTCGCCCTTGCCATTGTTGCTCTGGTGCTTGAGCCACCTACCTCACTGCCGGGGCCCCGCGTTGGAGCACAAGAATGACTATCGGCGCGACAATACTCGCGGCAGTATTTTGTGGAATTTCCGTGCCGTTCTTCATTTTGTTCGGCAAGGATGTGCGTCGTTTGAGAGAGGGTGCTCGATTCAGAGCCGGAAGAGAATCCCCGTCGGACGGAGCGTTTCTCGAGATCTTTACTAAGACGGAGATTGAAGGACTTGAGGCGCCTAGGCTCCGGTGGGTATCCAAAAGCCTCCCGGACCCGCGCGACATCCACGTATCCTCCGCGGATGCTCGGATTTACTGGCGAGTGGCTCTTGCGCGCTACCAGTCCTCGCAGATGAAGTCCGAGTTGGCACTAGTGCTGCTTTCTGGCGTTCTTGGTGTCGTCATCGCATCACTGATTGGCGCCGTCGCGCGGGTCGGGCTCGCGGTCGATCCACAAGAGATCATTCTCTTCTTCGGAAGTATCATTATTGTTTTTGCGGCAGCTTTTGCAATCGCCACAAAGGTCGCAGTTGGTAGAAGGTGGCAAGAGGCCATTGACCTCTACCACCGCATAGGTTGGCCACCGGTTGTTGAGCCCGCAAAGCGCACGCTTCTGCAAAGACTGCTTCGGCGGTTCTAGCGGGGCCGCGGACTGCGTTTGAGTTGCCCTGTGCGTTGTCCCGGGTTTTCGGGTTGAAAGGAATGAGTTCTACATCAGTGCACAAAGTGTAATGTGATCGCATGTCGCTTGACTGGTTGGGCCCCTCCGTAACACTGGCGCTGGGCGTTGCCGCTTTCTTCGTGGGCGGCTTGAATGAAAGACAGCGGGACCAACGGTTGTCAGTGCGCGAGCACCAAGCAAGAGAGCAAGCAGCTAGAGAACGACGTGCGGACGAGCGAAACCGGTTTCAGCTCGAGAATTACTTGGCCCTTCAGGACGCATTGCGGGAGTGCATGCGCGCACACACGATGATCATTTGGGCTGATATCGCGAGAGTAAAAGAACACGGAAACTTCGGTCATCTCCCTGAAGATCTCGACCAAGAAGCTTTCAGCGCCGACATACTTTTCAATCGGCTGGCAAACCGAGTCCTTGACGACGAAATGCGGGACCAACTGGGTGAGTTCAAATCCGCAGCCGTTACAACGAAAGCGCCCCCGTTGGACAAGAGCATCTCGAATGAGGATGCGATTGCGCTATTGCACGGTAGAAACAGCACGCTGAGTGATGTGTATCAAAAGACGGCTGACATGGTTGGTGTCCGCCTGCGGCTCGAACTCGGGCGTGAGGCGAACTAGCTCGAATTTTGGCCCCCGCATCGTATTGGTATGCCATGGTCTTTTCGCGGCGACAGCCGCTGATCAAACGGCTGCATGAGCAAAATAGTGCGCTGGGCCGACATGATGGCAATGGAAATCTAAACCGATTTATCCAGGGATACGGAAGTTCAGATAGTCCGATCAACGTTTAGCAAATTCAAAGCACCATCAAGGGACTCAATTCGAGCAAGCCACGGCGGGAGCTTTTCACTGCAGTTGAAGTGCTTTTTCCGCGGCCTTGCCCAATCAGGCTGGGTAAAGCCGAGTTACACGAAGACGGCCGGGCAGGGATTTCCCGTTTAGCCGGATCACTCCGATTTGCTGCAACTCATCGAGGAAACGCTGATGGGCAACATCGGGCGCGAAAGTAGGTGATTTCGTTACATCGCGGTCTACAAGGGCAGCATAGTCACCGCCAAGAGAACGTAAAGTGTTATTTGGGTCGCTGAGTAGAGTCGCTTTGGCAGGTTCGCGTAGCAGTAGTTCCAGAACGGCGTTGGCACTCGCATTGCGCAGCTTGACAACTTGATCGCGTGTGGCCGGCACAGCCTCATTGAGCAGGAACCTCGCGACTGCGCTGGCGTTCACGGCGCTCACCTCATTAGAGGGGAAAGTGTCAAGAAGCGATGTCACGTCTTTGCGCACAGTAATCGGAATTCGAGCGCTTGTAACAAAGTCCCCCACTTCGTCTTTGGAAACGAGAGATTCTAGCTCGGTGGGGTCAGGGGCAGGTTCGCTGGATAACAGTTCTTCTCGCACGACCCAAGCGGATGATGAAGTCGCCAAAGAACGGACCTCCACAACATTGACTTGTTTGTCTTCTATGAGGCGAATGGCGACAGAATCACTGGCCTTCAAAATGGACTGCGAATCAACAGTCACTAGGCTGCTGACCTGGTCGACAAAGTCGCTGAGTACAGAAGGAGTCAACAACGAAGGGTATTCCCGAGAGGCTCTGACTGCCTGATTGGTGAGTTTTGAAACATTTTGCTCAGTGACCGTCGGCCTCGGTGAGTCATGTATCGCCTGAGCGAGAGACTCCGTGAATCCACCAGCAGAGATGAACCGCGCGAAAAGGTTGCGGGTAGTTGGAAGGGCGCGTCGCTCGAAAAGGAGCGCGTCCTGGAGGCTCCCCGCCAGATCAGCAACATCGTCGACAGTAGCGTCAGTGGCCGCGCACGCAGTTACGCGTCGCAGCAAGTCCGCCTTCTCAACTGAATCAGCGTACATTTCTTCGAGATCGGAGAGTATCTCGACGAGGCCTTCTGGGCTGTGTGCCGTGTGGGCAATTGCGGTTTCCGCCTCTAGCAGATCGAGATATTCATCTATGCGTCGAAGCGTGGACTGGTATAGCGGGTCGTTGCCTTTGATGTCTTCAAGCGACACCCATCTGCCAGTCTTTCCGCCAGATAGCTGTTGTAGGTTGTGAGCAGTCAAAGTAAACATTCCTGCAGCGGCAAAAACATCTCGTGCGCTCTTAGAGATTGGCTCTACATCTTGTAGTTCAACACCAAGCCGAACGAGGCAACGGGCTGCGCGGGCTGATGGCTCACCGTCTAGGGCCAGAGACATAATACGCAGCTGGTTGTCTTTGGCGAACTGACTAACCGAAGGACTTGTCGCTACGGCATCAGGTATATCGCGCGCAGTCACATTGCTCAGGGCGGTGTCAAAGAGAATTGTGCGCATAGGTTCGGGAATGGTCGCATCTGTTGCAATAAATCCAACCATGCTGGGAGCCAATTCGGCGATGTACGCCACAACCTCCAGCAAAGCGGCGGGCGCAGTGTCGGCCGCGTAGCGCTTGAAGAATGCTTGTAAAAAGGCCTGGTCGTCTGATGACCAATTGCGCAGCTGAGCCAACAATCTGTGGGATTCGACAGCGGATTGCGACAGAAGGTAGCTGAGGACGTGAATATTAACCATGCCCGCACGTTCGAGAATTAGGTCGCGTTTCTCTGTGATGATCTGCCCGACTGCAACCGGAGATATAAATTCAAATGGTCGACGGCCAGGCTCTTCCATCACCCGAGTCACAAAGTCTTGCGCCTCCAAACCAAGAAACTCCACGTCATATCCGGCACTCAACAGCCCAAAGTTCTGTGTCAAATGGCCTTCCATAATGAGGTCAGCGGCAAGCCCTTCTCCAAATACATCAACCACAATCTGGGCGAAAGAGCGTTCAGTTGTCGCGTTGTCGCTCGTTGGCGTTGGATAGTCTTCAAACGTCGAAGTGTCGAGTGTGAATTTGGGCGACGACCACAATCTTGCCCACGTCGCCTGTTCAAGTTCAGCGCGCTCTTCTTCCAACTGTTGCCTTTCGTCGTCGACTATGAGAATCGGAACTGATTCAGCAAAGGTTAGAGAAACATTGAATCCGCGTTCGAAGGTTTGTCGATCAACTTGAGCGCCGTTGATTAGTAAGGAATCGTTTTCGACTACTTCGCGCCAGAATTGTAGGGTGCTGAGTCCCTCCTCCGTCATGCGGATTTGATTGTTAGGAGCTTTCCTCATGATTGTCTTCTCGAGCGCCGCAGCTCGCGAGGTGACATCGGCACCGAGCTTCTGGGCTTGTAGTTCGAGAGCTGCTTCAGTGGGGGTTTCGAGCAGACTGCTGATTCGTGCAAGGTTGGTCTTCACGAGAGCCCGCGAAAGTTCAAGGAGTAGATAGAGTTTTCCTTGGCCAAGGCGGATGAGCTCGAATTCGGCCACTTCAAGATTTTTGTATAGAACGAGTGCAAGTAGCCGGTTCGCAGTTAGTTCGGCAGGGTGCCTGCCTGGCTGGAGAAGCTGCTCTCTGTACATGGTGAATTCATTGCGGATGTTGCGAATCTGGCGTTGGTCGGGGAAGTACTGAGCGATAGTGCTTACGAGGTCATTGCTTGGAATGGATGACGATTCGTTCTTATGGACTCCGTCTCCGGCTAGGAGACCAAGCTCTTTCTTCAACGCTCCTCGGGCATTCTGATGCGTCACGAACGGTACTACCGGAACGATCAGATCAAAAAACTTCGATCGTGTAAACGCATCATGACCAATTTCGTCGTTGGTCTCCACTTTGGTGGTTAGCAGGGAATCGCGGATCGCATAAATGAAAACGATCGGCCCTTTGTGGAAGCGCTGTTTTAACTCCTGAGTGTCGAAAGTGTCGTCCTCCGATGTCTTGGATGCCATTCGGTTCCAACGGTGCTTGAATCTGTGCAAGCTTGACGATTTCAACTGTGAAGCGTGGTTGAGTAGCAGATTTAGTGCTCGGAGGTCTTCAAAAACTTCGACGTTTTTGAATCGCTCCATGTCTTCGATAAGCACCAGACGCTTCTTGGAAGCTTGGAAGAAATAGACTATTTCATCCAGATAATCGTCGAAGTAGCTGCCTTCCTTATCAGAGAGAGTGAGCCTCGCGGGTCCAGCTGTCAAGTCGCTGATCTTCCACCTGCCGTTGGTCAAGCGCAGAAAAAAGAAGACCAATATTCCCGCAGCAAGGAAGGTTGGAACATAGACTTCCGGCGCCCACACCAAACTCACATTTCGCTGAGCCAAGGCAAGCACAATGGTGATGAGCCATTGTGCGGAAATAGCCGCGAGGCCCGCTACAAGTGCCCAAATCGCAGATCTACCCCACCTGAAACGACTCACCCGTGAGAACCGCGAAGCGGGAGTCTTTGCCGGGTCAACGACATAGAGGATCTGCTTTACGATCTCCTTCTGAAGTTCTGCCGTCGAAGAGAGCTTCCCGTCTTGTCCCCCGGGAGCCGCGTCATCGGGCGATTGGCGTATGGTCGCGAGTGATACCTGAACAACCTGAGGTGCGTATAGCTGGACTAAACCGTCGAGGATACTGCTCTTGCCGGACCCATATGGCCCTGACAGCGCGATATTGGTAGCTCGGCCAGATCTGATTCCTTGAACCAAAGCTCGCAAGTAGCTGCCGTGGAGCTCATGTTCGTACCGTGGAGCAAGATCGTCCAGTTCCCGCCACTCTGCGGGCTTGCCTTGTTCTTGCGGACTGTGCTCGTCTTTCGGGTGCTCGGACATATCACGATGATATTGGGGCGGGCAGAAAAGAGTGAGGGATCTGCACATTTGTACTCATTTACGTAGCGAATGAGGGCTAAGTTCAATCGCCTCGGAGCTCCGTTCGAAGCTATAGCGCGGATAGGTCAACCGATAGGGAGAAGCCCGTGACTCTCGATTTATCGAAGACGTGATGGGTGAAATGCGGCTCGGAGATCTAACTTTTATAGGCACAGCTCGTGTCGCGTCCTTAGGGTGCATCCAAAGTTAATACCGGACCTGTTAGTTCCTCCAAAACTCGATGCTCATAGCAAAGCCAGTTTGGTGAGGCACGGGTGCCGTTCTGCAGGGAAACGAACTTCTGACGCAGGCGGGCGCTTCCAAAGCGCATATATCCCGGACGGACGGACGGACGTCGGCAGCGCAGTTATACGGTCCGGCCGCATGGTAACCGCGGGTGAACACCACCAAAACCCGCCGCAAACGGCATCCGAAGAAAAAACTTCACGACACGCCGAAACACTACATGTAGTGGAATGACATGCGTGTGATTCACGTTATATAGTGAGAACCCACGCGGCAGACAGTCGCGAACCAGACCACTAGACAGAAGGAGGATCGATATGGATAACGACGACAACGTCGGCGGTTACGCAGTTCCCGTTGACCCAATGGATCTTCTGCAGTGCGACAGCTGCCAGTAGGCTCACGCCTCCTATAAGCCAGGCCTCAGGGCCACGCGCTACTAAAGACCCCCCAAGACCCGGCCCGCCAGAGATGGCGGGTCGGGTTTTCTCGTTAAGCTTGAGCCGTGCCAGTGAACCCCGAATTGCAGGGCCGCGAATTCGCGCCCACAGCCCCCTACCTTGTTGGTCGAGAAAAAGTGCGCGAATTTGCGCGCGCCGTGGGCTCCACCAGCCCCCTCAACCAGAGCCCGGAAGCCGCGCGCGCCGCAGGCTACCCCGACGTCGTAGCACCACCCACCTTCCCCGTGGTCATTCAAGAAGCCACCCTCGCGCAACTGCTCGCAGAACCCGACGCGGGAATCGACTTCACACGCGTCGTGCACGGCGACCAGCGGTTCACCTACACACGCCCCGTCGTCGCCGGCGACGAACTCACCGCAAACCTCGCCGTCACGAGCATCAAGTCGCTCGGCGGGCACTCCATGATCACCGCCCAGACAACCATCGTCGACACCACGGGAGCCCACGTGGTCACCGCCATCTCAACCCTGGTCGTGCGAGGAGACGAATAATGACGCAGCCCACCCAGACCCCAGCCAGCAACGCCACAGCCACCATCACGGCGGCAAGTCTCACCGTCGGCGACGTTGTTGCCCAAAACGAGTTCACCTTCGAGCGCTCGACGCTCGTGAAGTATGCGGGAGCATCCGGAGACTTCAACCCCATCCACTACCGTGACGATGTCGCCCAGTCGGTTGGCCTGCCGGGCGTTCTCGCCCACGGCATGCTCACGATGGGCACGGCCGTGCAGCCCGTCGTCGACTGGCTCGGCGGCGACAGCGGGCGCGTGCTCGACTACCAGGTGCGCTTCACGCGCCCCGTGCCCGTCGACGGCACCGATGGAGCTCTTGTCACCGTCGTTGCCAAGGTTGGCGCTATCGACGAAACCCCGCTCACAGAAGCCCCCGCGGGTTTCGCACGCATCGACCTCACCGTGAGCTTCAACGGCGAAACCGTACTCGGCAAAGCCCAAGTGCGCGTGCGCCTCAGCCCCGCGGCATGACAACCGCACCGCTTTCCGAACTCACCACCCTGCGGGTCGGCGGTCCGGCGCGCGCCCTCGTGACGGCGACCACGCGAGACAGCCTCATCGAACACACCCTCGACGCGTGGGATTCTGGCGAGAACTGGCTCATCCTCGGCGGCGGCTCCAACGTTGTCATCGCCGATGACGGCTTCGACGGCACCGTCATTTGTGTCGCAACTAGGGGCATTGAAGAACTTCCAGAATCGGATGCCACAACAGTGCGCCTCCGCGTCGCCGCAGGCGAACCGTGGGACAAGCTCGTCGCCCACACCGTTGAGCGCGGCTGGGCGGGGATCGAGGCACTCAGCGGCATCCCAGGCTCGAGTGGCGCGGCCCCCATCCAAAACATCGGCGCCTACGGCGACGAACTCTCCTCGAGCCTCGTGGCTGTCGAGTTTCTCGACTACCTCACGGGCGAACTGCGCAGGATGCCCGCCGCAGAACTTGACCTCGGCTACCGCACCTCGATCTTCAAGCAAGGAACACTCGGGCTCGTTGTCTCCATCGAACTCGCGCTGAGCCGAAACGCTGGAGCTTCGGCTGTTGGCACTGGCAGTGCCGAAACCGCCACCGCAGCCCTCAGCAACCCCATCGCCTTCGACCAGCTCGCGAAAGCGCTCGGCGTCACCGTGGGGGAGCGGGTTGAGCTCGCGAAAGTGCGCGCGAGTGTGCTCGCGCTGCGGGCATCCAAGGGAATGGTGCTCGATGCGGCAGACCCCGACTCGGTGAGCGCCGGCTCGTTTTTTACCAACCCTCTCGTTGGCGAAAACTTTGCGCGCACCCTGCCCCTTGATGCACCGCGGTGGCTCAACGTGCCGGAGGGCGAAGATGTTGTCGTGCCGCTCGGCGAGACGCCAGCTCGGCCCCCGGAGCGCACCGACTTTCGCGTGAAACTCAGTGCCGCGTGGCTCATCGAGCAAGCAGGCATCCACCGCGGTTTCGCTCTGCCGGGATCACGCGCCGCCATCTCGAGCAAACACACTCTCGCAATCACCAACACGGGAGGCGCGACCGCTGCGGATATCGCCGAGCTCGCGCGCTTCGTGCAAACCCGCGTGTTTTCGGAGTTCGGTGTGAAGCTGCATCCAGAGCCCGTCTTCATCGGGCACGAGCTGTAGATCAGCTTTAGCTGTCGGGCAGCCCTCAGCGGCCGGGCTCGTTCACACGCGAACGCGCGCGAGCACTACCCCCGAGGCGCCGCCGTGCTCTCGCGCACGACAAGTTCGGTGCCGACCATGACGTCTGCGCTCGGCCCGCTGCCGTCGACTTGCTCGAGCAGAGCCTCGACCGATCGTTTGCCGACCGTGCCAAAAAACTGGCGAACCGTGGTGAGTGGCGGCCAAAAGCTTGACGCCTCTTCCATGTCGTCGAAACCGACAACACTCACGTCGCCGGGAACCGATCGGCCCGACTCGTGCATGGCGCGCAGAACTCCGAGCGCCATTTGGTCGTTGGCAACAAAAACCGCGGTGACGTCGGGGTTGGCGGCGAGTTCGAGGCCGCGCTCGTAGCCCGACTCGGTGGTCCAATCGCCGATGAGGGCGGGTGGCACTGGGGCGCCATGGTCTCGCAGCGTGGACTCCCACGCCGTCGTTCGACGTTCGGCGGAGTACGACTCCGGTGGCCCGGAAATGTGCCACACGGTCGAGTGCCCGAGGCTCAGGAGGTGTTCGGTTGCGAGTCTCGCGCCCTGACCCTGGTCGGTGTCGATGATGGGGAAGCGATCACTCGCCGTCGAGTCGATGATGACAACGGGCATCCCGTTGGGAACTTCGAATCCTGCGTCGTTAATGAGGTGAGCTTCGATGACAATGATGACGCCGTCGACGGCTTGCTCTCGAAGTTTGGAGAAGGCTACAGAAATCTCTTCTGGAGTTTTGTGGGCGACGGGGATGAGTGTGATCGAGTACGCGGCGTGCGCGGCCGCGATGGCGATTCCCTCGAGAGTTCGCATGTTTCCCACGGTGGAGAGGGTGAACATGATGACGCCGATGCTGTGGAATTTGCCAGAGCGCAGCGCGCGTGCGGCGCGATTGGGCCTGTAGTCGAGCAGGGCCATTGCCGCCAGAACTCTGGCCTTGGTTTCTTCGTCAACGTTGGTGTGACCGTTGGCAACGCGAGAGACCGTTTGGCCTGAAACTCCAGCCTCGCGAGCGACGTCGGCCATGGAAGGTCCACGTTTCGCTGGAATGGGCTGGTCAATGTTCACGTCAACATGCTACAGTGACGGAAATCAATGTTGACGTAAACATTTATCGAATCAGGAAGAATATGACAACGCCGTCAGTGCACACGCGAGCGACCGGAGCAGTCGCGATCCGCAAGGATCGTAAAGACTGGCGCGGGTGGATGTTCGTTGGCCCCTTCCTTCTCGTCTTCGCCTTCGCCTTCCTCGCACCCGTCTTTTACGCCCTCTACTTGAGCGTCTTCCGCACCCAACTCGTTGGCGGAACAACCTTCGTCGGGCTCGACAACTACATCGCCGTCTTAAACGACAGCCAGTTCTGGGAAGGCTTCAGCCACGTCGCGCTCTTCCTCGTTGTGCAAGTGCCCATCATGCTCGCTCTCGCCCTCATTGCAGCCCTCGCGATCGACAGCGCGCGACTCTACGTTTCCGGGTTTTTCAGAATCGTGCTCTTTTTGCCCTACGCGGTACCGGCGGTTGTTGCCGTGCTCATGTGGGGTTTCATGTACGGCGAAAACTTCGGTCTCGCCGGCAACATCAACGATTTCCTCGGATCAACGGTGCTCACGCCTTTTGCTCGCGAATGGATTCTTGCCTCCATCGGAAACATCGTTACGTGGCAGTTCGTGGGATACAACATGCTCATCTTCTACTCCGCGCTACGCACCATCCCGGGCGAACTGTACGAAGCCGCAGAACTCGATGGAGCGGGCAGCTTCCGCATCATCCGCGCGATCAAGATTCCCGCGCTTCGCGGCGCGATCGTGATTGCAACGATCTTCTCGATCATCGGTAGCTTCCAGTTGTTCAACGAGCCGAACATCCTCAAACCCCTCGCGCCCAACGTCATCACGACCTTCTTCACCCCCAACATGTACGCCTACAACCTGTCGTTCGCAGGTCAGCAGTACAACTACTCGGCTGCCGTCGCCATCGTCATGGGAGTCGTCACCGGGGTTATCGCTTACGTCGTGCAATTGCGCGGCTCGAGGAAGGAGGAACTGTAATGGCCATGACAGCTCCCCGTCGCTCTGCGACCGCAATCGCGACCGCGACAACACGCAACCCTGCGAGCCGTACCGCGAGCAAAAAGACATTCAACAACGCTCGCAGCCCCCGCAAGTCAGTTGCACTCACCGGGCTACTGGTGATCCTCGCGATCTATAGCCTCGTGCCTCTCGTGTGGCTCGTCATCAACGCGAGCAAAACCCAAGCCGGGCTCGTGTCGAGCTTCGGTCTGTGGTTTGCCGACGACTTTGTGCTGTTCCAAAACATCGCCGAAACCTTCACCTACCGCGACGGAATCTTCCTCCGCTGGTTCGCCAACACCCTGCTCTACGTTGTCGTCGGTGCCGGTGGAGCAACACTCTTGGCCACCCTCGCCGGATACGGGCTCGCGAAGTACCGCTTCCCCGGCCGCCGCGGAGTCTTCGCGGTCGTGCTCGGCGCAATCGCCATCCCGGGAACAGCACTCGCGGTGCCCACCTTTTTGCTCTTCAGCCAACTGGGGCTCACCAACACCCCGTGGGCGATCATCATCCCCTCGCTTATTAGCCCATTCGGGCTCTACCTCATTTGGGTGTACGCCGTCGAGTCGGTGCCAACCGAGCTACTCGAAGCTGCCCGAATGGATGGCGCGGGAGAGCTTCGCACCTTCTTCACGATCTCTATTCGCTTGTTATCGCCCGGCATCGTGACGGTTCTGCTGTTCACCGTCGTCGCGACCTGGAACAACTACTTCCTGCCGCTCATCATGCTGAGTGACCCCGCGTGGTACCCACTCACCGTGGGGCTCAACCAGTGGAACGCTCAAGCAACGGGCGTCGCAGCCGAGCCGATATACAACCTGGTGTTGGCGGGCTCACTCGTCACCATCATCCCCATAGTCGCCGCTTTTCTCGTGCTCCAGAGGTTCTGGCAGTCCGGGTTGAGTGCCGGAAGCGTCAAGCAGTAACACGGAGAGACACTGCCTTGTCGAGAACCATCCCTCTCCCCGGAGCGTCCTGCACCGGAATAAACACCACAACGAAGTGAAAGGAAACAGCATGATCACCATGCGAAAGAGCAGCCAGGTTCGCCGGGTTGCCATCACCGCGATCACGGCAATCGCGCTGGGCGCAGCCCTCGCGGCGTGCTCGACCGAAACCGAGACCGCAACAGGTAGCGCAGCTGACCTCGACGCAGCCCTCGAGGCCGGCGGAGAGCTCACCTACTGGAGCTGGACTCCTTCGGCAGAAGCTCAAGTTGCAGCCTTCGAGAAGGCGTACCCCAACGTCGACGTCAACCTCGTCAACGCGGGAACCAACACCGACGAGTACACCAAGCTCCAGAACGCCATCAAGGCCGGCTCCGGCGCACCCGACGTCGTGCAGATCGAGTACTACGCTTTCCCGCAGTTTGCTCTCTCCGACTCGCTCGTTGATCTGACGCAGTACGGCATGGACTCGCTCGAAGCTGACTACACGGCATCCACGTGGGGTTCCGTCAGCATTGGCGACGCGCTCTACGGCCTTCCCCAGGACTCGGGCCCCATGGCCCTGTTCTACAACGCGAGCGTCTTCGACGAGTTCGGCATTGAGGTGCCAACCACGTGGGATGAGTACATTGCTGCGGGTAAGAAGCTTCACGAAGCAGACCCCACCAAGTACATCGCGGCAGACACCGGCGACTCAGGTTTTGCGACCAGCATGATCTGGCAGGCCGGCGGCCAGCCGTTCACCGCCGACGGCACAAACGTCTCCATCGACTTCACCGATGAGGGCAGCACGCTGTGGGCTAGCACGTGGAACGAACTCCTCGAAGGCGGTCTCTTGGCTTCAACTCCCAGCTGGAGCGACGAGTGGTTCAAGAGCCTCGGTGACGGATCCATTGCGACTCTCGTTATCGGTGCCTGGATGCCCGGTGTGCTCGAGTCCTCGGTTCCCGACGCAGCGGGCGACTGGCGCGTAGCTCCCATGCCCACCTACGACGGCACAGCAGTGAGCGCCGAAAACGGTGGTGGCGGCCAGGCCGTCGTCAAGCAGAGCAAGAACCCTGCACTCGCTGCAGCCTTCCTCCGCTGGCTCAACAACGACGAAGAGAGCCTCGCAATCTTCGCCGAGAGCGGCGGATTCCCGTCGACCACGGCTCAGCTCTCTTCGCCCGACTTTGTCGGTCTCGAGTCTGAGTACTTCGGTGGACAGAAGATCAACGAAGTTCTCACCGCTGCAGCAGGCGACGTGCGCGAAGGCTGGTCGTACTTGCCCTTCCAGGTGTACGCCAACAGCATCTTTGGCGACACCGTAGGACAGGCGTACGTCAACGGTAGCGACCTGAACGCTGGCCTTGCCGCCTGGCAAGAACAGTTGAAGACCTACGGCGCAGACCAGGGCTTCACCATCAAGTAACTCCTCCAACGAGCGGTGGGCAGGGCCCAGGCCCTGCCCACCAATCGTGAATCTTTAGGAAAAACCCATGCACTCGACTCGCATTCAGCTCGACCTTGCTCGCACAATCGCCCCAGTGCCACGGCGCTTGTTTGGCACCTTTGTTGAGCACATGGGCCGCAGCGTCTACGAGGGAATCTTTGAGCCAGGGCATCCCCACGCCGACGCTCGAGGTTTCAGGCTCGACGTGCTCGAGCTCGTGCGTGAACTGGGCGCGACAATCGTGCGCTACCCCGGCGGCAACTTTGTCTCCGGCTACAAGTGGGAAGACGGGGTTGGCCCCGTAGCCGAGCGACCCGTGCGCCTCGACGCCGCGTGGCACTCACTCGAGAGCAACGTCGTTGGTCTCCACGAATTTGCCGAGTGGGCACAGGATGCCGGACTCGAGCTCATGGAAGCCGTCAACCTCGGCACGCGCGGGGTCGCAGAAGCCGCCGAGCTTCTCGAATATGCGAACCACCCCGCTGGCACAGAACTGAGTGACCGCCGCCGAAAGAACGGCCGCGAGGAGCCTTTTGACATCACCGTGTGGTGCCTCGGCAACGAGATGGATGGCCCGTGGCAAATCGGCCACAAGACCGCAGAAGAGTACGGTCGCCTTGCCGCCGAATCCGCGAGGCTCATGCGTTTTATCGACCACAGGATCGAGCTTGTTGTCGCCGGTAGTTCCAACATGGACATGCCAACGTTTGGCGAGTGGGAGCGCACGGTTTTGCGGCACACGGGCGAACTCGTCAACCACATCTCTGTGCACGCCTACTACGAGGAAAAAGACGGTGACGTCGACAGCTTCCTCGCCTCTGCCGTCGGGCTCGACCGCTACCTCGACACCGTCGCGGGCATCATTGACGAGGTCTCGGCAGAATTGGGTCTCACCCACCCCATCGGCATCAGCGTCGACGAATGGAACGTCTGGTACCAGTCCGAGTGGAACGACGTTCACAAGGATGACGTGCTCTCGGGTTCGTGGGATCACGCTCCCCGGCTCATCGAAGACGAGTACTCGGTGACCGATGCCGTTGTCGTCGGTTCACTCCTCATCAGTTTGCTTCGCCACAGCGACCGGGTGTCGATGGCGAACCTCGCGCAACTGGTCAACGTCATCGCACCCATCAGGTGTGAGCCGGGCGGACCCGCGTGGCGTCAATCGACGTTTTTCCCGTTCCAACTCACGGCAGCCCACGCGCACGGAACCGTGCTCGACGTGACTATCGACACTGCGACTGTCTCGACGGCACAATACGGCGACGTCGATCTCGTTGATGCCGTGGCAACTCTCGCCGACGACGGCATCGTCACGCTTTTTGTTGTCAACCGCGACGTGGCAAACGCCGCAGAGCTCAACCTCGAGCTTGCCTCCCGCTACACGGTGCTCGACGCCCGCACGCTTACAACACCGACAGACGGCGACCGCTTCAGCACCAACACGGCAACCAACCAACCCGTGGCCCCGATCGCCCTCGAGTCGGCAGCCGTGACAACAGCGAACGCCACAATCCTCACCACAACCCTGCCCGCACTCTCCTGGAGCGTGTTGCGTTTGGCCCCAGCTTCCTCGGAGAACAACAATGACTAGCTTCACCATCGGTGACACGGACTTCCTGCTCGACGGGCAGCCACACCGCGTGCTTTCGGGGGCGCTGCACTACTTTCGCGTGCATCCCGACCTGTGGGCCGACCGCATTCACAAAGCCAAACTCATGGGTCTCAACACCATCGAAACCTATGTCGCGTGGAACGCTCACGCCCCCACAAGAGGTGAATGGGATGCCACGGGCGGGCTAGACCTCGCGCGTTTTCTCGACCTCGTCGCTGCAGAGGGCATGCACGCGATTGTGCGCCCCGGCCCCTACATTTGTGCCGAATGGGACAACGGGGGACTGCCCGCGTGGTTGTTGCGCGACGAGAGCGTTGGCGTGCGCCGCATGGAACCCGCCTACATCGAAGCGCTCACCGAGTTTCTTCACAGAGTGTACGACATCGTTGTGCCGCGCCAGATTGACCGCGGTGGCCCCGTTGTTCTTGTGCAAATCGAAAACGAGTACGGAGCCTACGGTTCTGACAAGGAATACCTTGCGGAACTCGTGCGAGTGACGAGGGACGCAGGCATCACCGTTCCGCTCACCACTATCGACCAACCACAGCCCGACATGCTCGTCAACGGCAGCATCCCAGGACTCCACATGACGGGTTCTTTTGGATCGCGCGCGGAAGAACGACTCGCGACTCTGCGTGAACACCAGAAGACGGGCCCGCTCGTGTGCATGGAGTTTTGGGACGGCTGGTTCGACGACTGGGGCACCCACCACCACACGACGCCCGCGGCAGATTCCGCGCGCGAGCTCGACACCATTCTTGCCGCGGGCGGCTCCGTTAACTTCTACATGTTCCACGGCGGCACCAACTTTGGCCTCACCAACGGAGCAAACGACAAAGGCCGCTACATGGCTATAACAACCTCCTACGACTACGACGCCCCTCTCGACGAGGCCGGAAACCCCACCGAAAAGTTTTTTGCGTTCAGGAACGTCTTGGCGAAATACGCGCCGGTTCCCGACGAGACTCCGGATGCAGCAGCTCCAGCCCCGGCCGTGAGCACAACGTTCACGGCCGTAGCCAACCTCCTCCCCGTGCTCGAGCACCTCGGCGACGCACACGATTCGGTCGAGTTGCCTACTTTTGACGAGCTCGCTCACGATCGCGGAATCGCCGTTTTCACAACAACGCTCGAAGCCGGGGCTGCGGCCGCTGTGTTGAGCTTCGGTGAAGTTCGGGACTGCGCGTGGGTGCTGCTTGACGGCATCCCCGTCGGTCGGCTCACTCGCGATGCTCACGAAAACGACATTCAGTTGCCACGATCGAGTGGCGAGCTCACGGTCATTGTCGAAGACCAGGGGCGCGTGAACTACGGGCCGCGCATCGGCGAGCACAAAGGACTCATCGGTGGGGCGACTCTCGCTGGAGTGCCGCTCACGGGCTGGAGGTCGAGGCCCCTCGACCTCGACGCGATTCCAGCCCTTGACCTCGCGCCGTTCGCCGCTGGCCCAGGTGGTGCCGGTGCCGGCACGGGTGCTGTCACCGGTGGTGCTGGTTCGCTTGCTGCTGGCCCGCTCGCTGCTGGCCCGCTCATCGCTCGAGCGAGTTTCGAGCTGGACGCCCCGAGCGATCTGTTCCTCGAGTCGAGCTCGTGGGGCAAAGGCATCGCGTGGGTCAACGGGTTCTGCCTCGGCAGGTACTGGCGACGCGGCCCGCAAGAAACCCTCATGGTTCCGGGCCCCGTCACTCGTGCGGGAGCCAACGAGCTCGTGATTCTCGAGCTCGAGGTGCTGCCGAGCATGGCCGTGAACTTCGTGCCAGAGCTGCGCTTGGGGCACACCGAGTTCTAGGAAGTTGGGGTTGCGGCAGTTTGCTCGACGGCGGGCCGCTGGCCGCTGCCCCGTGAGCTGCTCGTTAGAGCAGCCCCAACTCCATAGCCTTTGTCACGGCGCGCGTGCGGTCGTTCACGTCGAGCTTTTCAAACGCGTGCAGCAGGTGGGTTTTCACGGTCGCTTCGCTCACGAACAACTGTTTCGCGATGGCGGGGTTGCTGAGTCCTGCGCTCACGAGTGAGAGCACTTCGGTCTCGCGAGCGCTCAGCTTTACCGCGGGGGTTTTCACGCGGTTCACGAGCATCGCCGCGATCGACGGAGCGAGGGCAACCTCGCCGCGCGCCACCGAACGAATGCCAGCCAAAATCTCTTCCTGCGGCGCGGCCTTGAGCAAATAGCCACTAGCCCCAGCCTCAATAGCGGTGAGGATGCTCGCATCAGACTCATAGGTCGTAAGCACCACCACGCGAATGCCGGGCTTCGCGCCGAGGATGCGCGCCGTCGCCTCGTCGCCGTCGATGCCGGGCATACGCAAATCCATGAGCACAACATCGGGTTCGAGGGCGAGAGCGCTATCGACAGCTTCGAGCCCCGTGCTCGCTTCGCCGACAACCTCCATGTCGCCAGCCGCGCCAATGAGCGCAACGATGCCGCCGCGCACAATCGGGTGATCGTCGGCAACCAGAATGCGAATCGGGGCGCTCACGACGCTGCCCTCCCCGCCAACGCGCAACTCGCGCCGCACGCGGCGCTCACGACGCTGCCCCGTCACTCGCCGGCAGCGACACGACAAGGCGCGTGCCCGCGGGGCTCGACTCGATCGCGAGCTCGCCGCCAACAAGAGCGAGCCTGTCGTGCATCCCGGTGAGCCCAAAACCCTGGCCGACGCTCCCGGGGTCGAAACCTGTCCCCGAATCCTCGATCGTGAGCACGGTGCCGTGGGGCGTGACACTCAGAGACAGAGCTGCACTCGCGGCCCCCGAATGTTTCCGCACGTTCGCGAGACCCTCCTGGGTGCACCTCAGCAGCACAACCTCTGTTGCGCGCGAGAGGGCGGCTGTGGCATCCACCGCCGTTTCGACGGGGATGCCCGTCTCCCTCGTAAACCTGCCAGCGAGCCTCTCGAGCGCAGGCCCGATGCCGCCATCGTCGAGCGCCGCAGGCGAAGTCGCGGCAACGAGAGCCCGCGTCTCACTCAAAGCGAGCCGCGCGTTCTCCTCGAGCATGAGCAGAGTTTCTTCCGTGAGAGGCAGATTGGAGTCGGCGAGAGTGCGCCGCGCTTGCTGCGTGAGCATGACGAGCCCCGTGAGGTCTTGAGCGATAGTGTCGTGGATTTCGCGCGCCAACCGCTCGCGCTCGCTCGTGATGCCGGCGTCCCTGTTGAGCGCGGCGAGACTGTCTTGAGCTGACTGCAACTCCACGAGCAAAGCCTCGCGCTCGTCGGCGAGACGGAACATGTGCGAGATCCACAAACCCATCGCTATAGAAAAGCCGAGCGAGAGAGCGACGATGAAGGCGATTTCGGGGAGTGCCAGCGCGTCGCTGCCGTAGGACAGCCACAAGCCGGCACCCACCGAGAGCGCGCCCGCCGAATTGGTGATGATGCCATCGCGAACGCTGCGTGCCATGTTCCACAGCATTGGGTAGATGATTGCCTGGAAACTCGCGAGGTTGGGATTGAAAGCGGTCAGCACTCCCGCAAACACAATCAACACGATCGCGTAGGGGATCGCGAGTCGGGGAGTGCGCAAAGCGCGCCTGCCAAACACAAACCACGTGAGCACAAACGCGGCTATAGCCACGAGGGCTCCCGTGACAACCGCGGGGTTGGGCTCGGCACGCGAGACGATGACCGCATACAGGGCGCTGATCACAAGCACCGCGGCATCCCACCACACAAAGGTTCGGGATGCCCCAACCGGGGCAACCCGAACCTCGCCAGTCTGCGGCTCAAAGCTCATGACTCTAGTGTGCACGCTGGCGACCGCTCCTAGCTGTCCTTGCGAATCCAGCGGAACGTGAACCTCGCGAGAACGAGCCCCACAACCAACCAGAGGCCGAGCACGAGTGCGATACCGGGAAGATTCCACGACTCGCCCTGCTCGAGAATTTCGAAGCTCTCGGGCAAAAATGCCGAGCGCATGCCCTGGGCCATCCACTTGAGCGGGAACACACTCGCCACGTTTTGCAGCCACTCCGGCAGCATCGTGAACTGCAGGTACACGCCGGAGATGAACTGCAAAATGAGGGTGATCGGGATGATCACGGCCGTCGCACTCTTGCCGCTGCGAGGCAGCCCGCTGAGGGCAATACCCAGAATCGCGGATGTCGTCACGCCCAGAACAAACACCCAGAGGAACGTGAACCACTGCTCGATCTCTGTGGGCAATGCCACCTGGAACACCGTCGCGGCCACCACAATCAGCAGCGCGGCTTGCAAAGCGCCCGTGACAAAAACCTGCCCGATCTTGCCGATGAAATAGCTCACCACGGGAAGAGGCGTGCCGGCCAGTCGTTTGAGCGTGCCGTCACTCTTTTCCATAGCGATATCGATCGCCATGTTCTGGAGTCCGCTCAGCAGAAGGCCCGCAGCGAGCATCGCGGGCAGGTAGAACGCCGCAGCGCTCACATCGTTGCCGTCGGCATCCTGCCCGAAACTTCCCTCGCTAAATGCGACCGAAAAGATTGTGAGCATGACGAGCGGAAACAGAAAGGTGAAAAACACCGAGTCGCCCTGACGGAAATAGGCGCGCACCTCGTAGCCGATGCGGCTAAAGCCGATGCGCAGCGTGCGTCCGAACGGAAGGGCGGGGGATGCCGCGGCCGGCCCTGTGCGGGTCACCTGATCGTTGATCGTGCTCATGCTGTCTGCTCCAGTTCTGCTGTTGCGGCGGTTGCCGTCGCAGTTGCCATTGCTGCTTCGGCGTCATGCGCCGACACCAGCTCAAGGTAAATCTCCTCAAGACTCGGGCGGATGATCTCAAGCCCACGAGGCTCGCCACCCAGCCGGGCGTGCAAAGCCGCAACAAACGTGCCCGGCTCGATCGTGCGCTCCTCGCGCACCGCGTCGCCATCAACCCAGCGCACAATCGGCACGCGAGACTCTGCACCACCGATCTCGTCGATGCCGCCGATGTCGATGAGCGTGCCACCGGCAATAACGCCGGCCCGGTCACCCAGTTGCGCGGCCTCATCGAGGTAGTGGGTGGTGAGGAGGATCGTCGTCCCCTCGGCCTTCAGCGACTGGATGACACCCCAAAACTGGCGGCGCGCTTCAGGGTCAAAACCCGTAGTCGGTTCGTCGAGGAAGAGCAGCTCGGGGCGGCCGATGATGCCGAGGGCGACATCCACTCGCCTCTTTTGCCCGCCCGACAGCTTGCGAATGAGGGTCGACGCTTTGGCTTCGAGGCCAACCGCGGCGATCGTTTCCTCGACGTCGCGCGGGTTTGGGTAGAGGGATGCGAAGTGGGTGAGCTGTTCGCGCACCGTCACGTTTCCGCTCTCGCCTGAGGCCTGCAGCACGATGCCGAGGCGAGCCTTCCACGCGAGCGAACCGGTGCCGGGGTCGGCGCCGAGGACCGTTGCTTCGCCGCTCGTGCGGTCGCGGTATCCCTCAAGGATTTCGATTGTTGTCGACTTGCCGGCACCGTTCGGGCCAAGCAACGCGAACGTTTCACCGCGCTCGATGTCGAAGCTCACCCCGTCGAGGGCCGTGAAGTGCCCGTACTTTTTGCGCAGATCGCGCACGCTCACAATGGCGTCAGAAACTGTCATAGCCCTATGGTCGTCGCTCGGTGGGCTTTCAACCAGTCGTGCGTCGGCTGAATTCGCTATCAACCGGTCGGTGGATGCCGCGGCGGAGGCGCCCCGCGCGCACCCGCGTGCGCCCGCCCGCGCGCACCCGCGTGCGCCCGCCCGCGTGCCGCGCCCCCGCCCGCCCGCGTGCCGCGCCCGCGCCCGTCCGCCCGCGTGCCGCGCCCGCGCCCGTCCGCCCGCGTGCCGCGCCCGCGCCCGTCCGCCCGCGTGCCGCGCCCGCGCCCCCCCCCCCCCGCGCCCCCGCCGCCGCCCCCCCCCCCCCCCGCGCCGCCGCCGCCGCGCCCC
>Ga0070745_1000620_pt1 | contig 20981 bp, 24 predicted proteins | sample VirMetDEL_Mar_4_FD_77438 | JGI IMG/M metagenome (GOLD analysis project Ga0070745, IMG submission 77438) | Aqueous microbial communities from the Delaware River and Bay under freshwater to marine salinity gradient to study organic matter... | ecosystem: Environmental > Aquatic > Marine > Coastal ...
ACTTATCTAACAGGTGGAACAGGTATAACAGAATCCTCTGGAACAATAAGTATTGACTTTACAGAATTTGATACTGACAATGTTGTAGAAGGTAGTTCTAATCTTTACTATACAAATGCAAGAGCAGATGCTCGTATTGGTTTAGCTAGTATTGGAGATCTAGCAGATGTAACGCTGACATCTACTGCCACAGGTGACATACTTAGATACAATGGATCAGCTTTTATAAACGAACCACTTAACTTAGGTACTGACACTGAAGGTGATTATGTTGCAAGTCTTGTAGCTGGAACAGGTATAACCCTAACAAATAATAGTGGTGAAACATCAACTCCTACTGTTTCAGTAGATATGACTGCTTTTGATACTGATGATTTAACAGAAGGATCGACAAATCTTTACTATACAGACACAAGAGTAGGAAGTTATTTAACAACTAATAGTTATGCAACTGAGTCATATGTTGATAGTGCTGTAGCAACTGAAAACGAAATAAGCGAAATGAATGATGTCACATTGACATCTTTAGCTAGTGGTGAATTTTTACAATACAATGGTACAGCTTGGGTAAATGTAGTACCTGACACAGATGATATTACTGAGGGTACAAATCTTTTTTATACAAATGCAAGAGTTGATACAGAGATAGATAGTTATGTTACTGGTGGAACTGGTGTAACAGTTTCTTCTGGTCAGATAAGTATAGGTCAAGCTGTAGAAACAACTTCTAATGTACAGTTTGCAGACACTCAAATAGATGGTGACTTAACAACTGGTGGTCAAGTAGTCCACGGAACTAATACTATATCTATAAATCAAGACGCAGATGGTACTGATAATACTTTAAATGTAGAAATAGAATTTTTAAGAGGTAACTTACAACACAAACATTTCTTTTGGGATGAAACCAACGATAGATTTAGCATTAACAGTGATGATCTAGCAGTCGGAACTGTAATAGGTAACCTAACAGGTAATGTTACAGGTGATCTAACTGGAGATGTTACTGGTACAGTTTCTGACATATCAAATCATGATACTGATGATCTCAGTGAAGGACTTACAAATCTTTATTATACAGATGCTAGAGCTAGATCTTCAATTAGTTATACAGATGCAGGTGGTGACGGATCACTTAGTTACGACAGCAGTACTGGAACAATTACATACACTGGTCCTAGTGCAACTGAAGTAAGAGCGCATTTCAGTGCAGGTACAGGTGTATCTATTTCATCAGGCGAAATTTCAATTGGACAGTCTGTTGGGACTTCTGATGATGTAACATTTAATGATTTAATTCTTTCTGGAAATCTAACTGTCAGTGGTACTACTACAACCATTAACACTGAAACCTTAACTCTTGCTGACAATGTAATTATATTAAATTCAAATGCAACAGGATCTGCAAGTGAAAACGCAGGTATAGAAGTTGAAAGAGGCGATGACACTAATAAGACTTTGATCTGGAATGAGGGTACTGATAAATGGTCAGTAGGCTCAGAGACATTTGTAGCAGGGACATTCGAGGGTGCCTTGACTGGAAATGTCACAGGTACTGTCTCAGATATTTCTAATCACGACACAGATGATCTTACTGAAGGATCAACTAATTTATACTACACCGACACAAGAGTCGGAACTTACCTGACAACAAACAGCTATGCAACACAAACTTATGTTGATAATGCTGTAGCCAGTGAAAATGAATTAAGTGAGATGAATGATGTTACTTTAACATCTAGTACCACAGGAGATTTCTTACAATATAACGGATCTGCTTGGGTTAACATTGCGCCTGATACAGACGATATAGCTGAAGGAACAAATCTTTATTACACTACTGCAAGATTTGATACTGCTTTTTCAGGAAAGACTACAGATAATTTAACTGAGGGTTCGACCAATCTTTACTATACAGATGAAAGAGCGCAGGACGCATTAGGTACAGCTTTAACTATGGGAACACAAACTCTCATAACTGTTACCTATCAAGACAGTACTAATGATTTTGACTTTGTAGTTGATAACGATTTAGCTAATTACGACAACACAACATCAGCATTTACAACTCTTGCTGACTTTAGTGGTGGTACAAATATTAGCTTTAGCTCAGGAACAATAGCATTTGATAATTCAACTGATCTAGATATGGGTGGTAGAAAAGTCTTATTTGCTAACATCTATTCAGCAGAGGGTGATTTACCAAGTGCCTCAACTTATCATGGTATGTTTGCTCATGTTCATGGAACTGGTAGAGCTTACTACGCACATGCAGGAAATTGGGTTGAGTTAATTGGTGAAAATGAAATTGGATCTGGTTTAACATATTCATCTGGATCTTTAAGTGCAGACTTTACACCAACAAGCACAGATACTTTAACTAACAAAACAATAAACTTCGAGGACAATACACCAATTATAGAATTTGCAGTTACAGTATCTAATGCAAGTGGATCAAATAAGTTTTATCTTGATGGTGAATTAGCAGCAAGTATTCAATTAATACCTGGTGTTACATATAGATTTGATTTGTCTGATGGTTCAACATCTGGACATCCTTTTGCATTATCAACAACTCAAGACGGAACACATAATTCAGGATCTTCTTACACAACAGGTGTTACAACCAATGGATCACAAGGATCTGTTGGTGCTTATTTACAAATCGTTGTTGACGCTGCCACAGCAGATACTTTGTATTATTACTGTACAGCTCACTCTGGTATGGCTAATGATGCAGTAATATCTGTTCAAGGAACATCATTATCTGCTAGTGATACTGATGATTTAGCTGAAGGTAGTTCTAACCTTTATTACACAGATACAAGGGCTAGAAGTGCAGTTTCAGTTACTGATTCTGGTGGAGATGGATCGCTAAGTTACGACAACACGACAGGAGTGTTTACTTACACAGGTCCATCAGCATCCGAAGTTAGATCACATTTTTCTGCTGGTACAGGAGTTACTTTAAGTTCTGGTGAAATAAGTATCGGTCAGGCAGTAGGTACAAGTTCTGATGTAACATTTAATGATGTCACTGTTTCAGGAGATCTTACAGTCTCAGGAACCACAACAACTGTAAATACTGAAACAATAGAATTAGCAGACAACATAATTGTATTTAACTCTAACGCTACAGGTTCAGCAACAGAAAATGCAGGAATTGAAATAGAGCGTGGAGATGACGCTAATAAAACTTTAATTTGGGACGAAACATCTGATAAATGGACTGTTGGATCCGAGACATTTGTAGCCTCTACCTTTGAAGGTAATTTAACAGGAACTGTTAGTGATATAAGTAATCATGATACTGACGACTTAACAGAGGGTTCTACTAATTTATACTATACAACAGCTAGAGCAAATACTGATTTTGATACTAAACTTGCAGCAGCAGATACAGATGATCTATCAGAGGGCGCTTCAAATCTTTACTACACAACAGCAAGATTTGATACAGCATTTAGTGGTAAAGGCGCTGCTGACTTATCTTACGATAACTCTGATGCTGATACCTTAACTGCAACAAATGTTAAAGGTGCATTAGATGAATTAGACTTAGCTAAAGTTGATAAATCTACTTTAGCATCTACATTAACTTTTTTTCCTACTGATACAGCAGATGGAAGTATTAGTGGTTACTACAGAATGGTTACTTCTATATCTGATACTGATTATGATACAACTGCTGTAAATGTATCAACAGGTAATATCACTGCTAATGACCAAGAAGTAGGTGCAGTAATAGCAGATGCAGACTTATTTACTGGCAATCCAGGTTATATCAATGTTCATGTTGTAGGTAGTATAAGAAACACATCTGGTGGTAGTGCAGGATTTTACTTTAAAGTTTTCCATAGAGACTCTAGTGGTACTGAGACACTTATGGGTACTTCTAGTTCTACATCTAATGTTACAAACACTACATATCAAGAGTTTTATGCAGATGCTTTACTTAATAACCCACAAGAATTTACTTCTACAGATAGAGTTGTATTCAAATGGTTTGCAACCAACCTATCTGGTTCTGCAACTTATGATTTCCGATATGGTGGAACAGGTCCTGTAAGAGGTAACTTCCCAGTACAGACTTCATTAATTATACACGACCAAGAAGCAGTAGATGTCCAAACCGATACATCAGCCTTTGCTGGAATATTAAGTACTTCTGAAACAACAGTTCAAGCAGCACTTAATGTTATAGATGATATCGATACAGACAATGTACCAGAAGGTAGCACTAACCTTTATTACACAACAAGCAGATTTGATACAGCATTTACAGGGAAATCAACTACAGATCTATCGGAAGGAACTAATCTTTATTACACACAAGCTAGATTTGATACTGCATTTGGTGGAAAAGATACAGATGATCTGTCTGAAGGTTCTGCTAACTTATACTTCACTAATGCTAGAGCAGACGCAAGAATTACTGCTGCCAATGTAAATGACTTAAATGATATATTATTTGCTGATCCTACATCATCAGATGACGCAAAAGTCATTAGTTATAGTGATACATCAGGTGGTTTTGTATTGTCATCTCTTGCAGGATTGTCTGGATCTGGTGAAGTAAACACAGCTTCTAATTCAAATGTTGCAGGTATCGGTGTATTTAAACAAAAAACTGGTGAAGATCTTGAATTTAGAGGTATCAATGCTGGATCAACGAAAATTACAGTTACAAATGATACTTCTAACGATGAAATAGATATAGATCTAGGTACTGTATCAATTGATCACTTATCAGATGTAGATACTACTACTTCTGCACCTACAAGTGGTCAAGCACTTAAATGGTCAGGATCACAATGGGAACCTGGTGACGCAAGTTCTCAAGTATCACAATTAACAGATGTAACATTAACTTCTTTAGCAACTGATGATCTCCTTGTTTATAACGGAACTAACTGGGTTAACACAACACTTGATACTGATGATGTTGCTGAAGGATCGACAAACCTTTATTATACAGACGCAAGAGCGCAAGCCTCTATAACAGGTGGAACTGGAATATCTAATACTTCAGGAACAATAGCAGTTGACTTTACTGAATTTGATACTGATAGTATTACAGAGGGATCAACCAATCTTTTTTATACAAATGCAAGAGTTCAATCATACTTATCAGGTGGTACAGGTGTAACACTTAGTGGATCTGGTGAGTTCAGTATTGGACAGGCTGTTGGTACTACTGACAATGTAACTTTTAATGATATGACTGTAAGTGGAAACTTAACTGTTTCTGGTACTACAACTACTGTCAACACAGAAACAATTAACCTAGCAGATAATACAATAACTCTTAATTCCAATGCTACTGGTTCAGCCAGTGAAGATGGTGGTATTGAAATTGAGAGAGGTGACGATACTAATAAGACACTTATTTGGAACGAAACTACTGATAAGTGGACAGTCGGATCTGAAACTTTCGTTGCAGGAACTTTTGAGGGTGAGGCAACAAATATACAAGCAACTGCAATTACAGATCTAACAGAGGATACTTCCCCTGCTGAAGGTGATTATTTAGTTACTTATGATGTAAGTGCTAGTTCTTTAAAGAAAGTTCAAAAATCAAACATTGCAGCAGCAGTCAGCTTTAGCGTAAATGATGAATTACCACTTACACTTGCTGACAGTACCTCGGATCCTATACAATTTACAAATGTTGGAACATCAGCTACTGATCTTGATCTTGTTTTAGCAGACGGTACTTCTGATCCTATCCAGATTGTAGGGACTTCAAACTCTGCAACAGTATTCAGAGATGGCGATACAGATACTTACATTAAAGTAGAAGATACTACTGATGATGACACAATTAAGATGGCTACTGCTGGAACTGAAAGACTTATTATTGAAAGCACAGGTGAAGTCAAAGCAAATGGTAAAGACTTAGCTGGTTATTCAAATGGTGTAGAATTTAGCGTTCAACAATTTAGATTAACTGCAAATCAAACTACTACTGGTGCTGGTACAGACATAACCTCAGGTTGGGAAGTTCCAGATAGCACATTACAAGCAAACTTTGGTAATAATGTATCAGAATCTTCTGGTATATTTACATTTAGTAAAACAGGTTTTTATAAAGTAGAAGCAGTAGTTAAAGGTCAAAATGGTACTGCTGGATCTGCACATCATATATTATACATTATAACTTCAGATGATAATTTCAGCACTCAAGCACCTGTAGCAAGAGCTATAACTCAAGAAGGTGGTAATGGAGACACTGCATATACAGCAGCAGTACTAGATATAACAGATTTAACAAATCATAAGGTCAAATTTCAATATTTCAATAACAGTGGCGAAATAGAAGGAGACACCAACCAAAATAGAACTTTTGTAACATTTACAAGACTAGGAGATACATAATGGAAGTATTTATATCATTTCTAGCAGGTTTATCAATAGGTTGGGCTAGCGTATGGTTTATTTTTTGTTTGAAAGAGCTAAAAGCCATAGATCATAAAAGTTTAGAATATAATAATGGTGGTGGGAAAACGCTTAGAGAAATCGTAAACTCTAAGTTTGATCCAGAAAATTATTTAGGAAAAGGTAAATAAATATGGCTGATAGACAACAACTTTTAAGAGTAAAAATGACAGGATCTGACTCTACAGGTCTAGCAGAATTTCAAGACGGACATGTAGATGGTGGTCCATTAATACCTGCTTATACAGAGGCAGAAAGAGATCTTATTACATCAGCAACTGAAGGTATGCTTATATACAATACTGATGATGATCGTTTAGAGCTAAGAACTTCAAGCTCATGGATACAATTAGATATTGGTGATGTTACAGGTGTTACCACAAGCACTACATCTGGTATTTCAGGTGGTGCAACTTCAGGTGCTGTAGACATTTCAATTGACGCAACAAGACTTACTGATGGTACAAGCATTGATATAGATGAAGATAACGATTTAGTTATGATCTATGACAATTCAGCTAGTGCAATGGTAAAAGTTAATCCAGTACAACTCTTCACTAATGAGGCGTTGGTATGGATGGGATTATAGGAGAATAAATGGCTATATATAACGCAGCAGAACTTGCAGAGGTAACTGCATTAGGAACATCTGAAACAGAAGTTTTCAGCAATTCTAATAAGTGCATTATCAAGCAAATTATGTTGGCTAACTATACAGCAACTGACAGAACAGTGGAGATCAAAGTTATTCCATCAGGAGACACTACTGGTGATCAACATATCATTTTTGGTGATGTTACTGTTCAAGCAAATACAACCACAGTTATTGACTTAGCTATGGTTATACCTGCTAATGCTTCAGTAGCTGCATTATGTTCAGCAGCAAGCTCTGTGAATATACATGTATCTGGTGTAGAGGTTAGCTAATGCCTTACATAGAAATACCTGAACCAGTCTTTCTGGACAGGTTAGGTGGCGATGAAGTTTACGGTTACGGCCAAGACGGAGATGTAACTATAACAGCCGACACCACACTGTCTAGAGATATGTATTACAACGATCTTACAATTAATTCATCTTGTACATTAGATACAAATGGTTATCGTGTATTTGTTCGTGGTACTTTAACTTTTACAGACTCAACTTCAAGAATTGGTAGATTTACAAACAAAACAAATACAGGAACTCTTAAAGGTGGTTTTGCTAAAGGTACAGCAGCAACAGATACTTTAGGTGGTGCCTCAGGTGAACAATCAGGATCTCACCCCTCAGGTAATGAGTTTTTTGCTGGTGAAAATGAAATGTTCAACTTATCAGTAGCTATACAAGGTAGAAAATTTGATGTAGATAGTGGTGGGTATAAATTTATTAGTGGTGGATCTGGCGCAGGCGATGGATCTATTACAGCAAACGCACAATCAGGTGCTGATGGTGGCGACTCTAACTGGGGTGATTACCAAACAGTTGGTGCAGCAGGTGGTAAAGGTGGTTCAGGAAATGCTGCCTCAGCAGGCACAGGCGCAGTAGGTGGTGGAGTTGTAGTAGTGTGTGCAAAAACTATTTCAGGAGATGGAACAGTAAGAGCTGACGGCGATGACTCTACATCAGCTACACAAGGAACTGATGGATCTCCAGCACCAGACGCAAGTACACCAGGTAATAATTATTCATATCCTGGTAATAACTACTCTTATTCAGGAAACAATTATTCTTATGGATATAGCTACGGATATAGCTATCCTGGTAGCAACTACTCTTACTCAGGAAATAATTATTCTTATACAAGCAACTACTCTTATTCAGGATCTAATCCTCATACACATTATCACTGGCATCCAGTTGTTGTAAATAACTACTCAACAGGTACTTATCACTATCATTACAATCACTGGCATCCATATACTAACTATGGTTCAAATACAAACTATGGTTCTAACCCAACTAACTACGGATCTAATCCAACAAACTACGGTGCTAACTATGGTTCTAACTATGGTTCTAATCCAACTAACTACGGAACAAATCCAACTAACAATGACACAAATCCAACTGTCTACCATCCAGGTGGTGCAGGTGGATCTGGTGGGACAGCTTCAGATGGCTACAATGCTGGGGGTGGAACTGTTATACTTGTTTCAGGAACTAAGCCATTACCATCAGGTTTGACTTTAGCAGCAGCAGCAGGAACAGGTGGAACAGGTACAGCAAGTGCAGGAACAGTGGTAACAGTTTATAACATAGGTGCAGATAATACAGATCCAGGGGCTTAATATGAGTGAACAATTTATAGGTAAAATACCGACAGACTACGAATCATTTGATGTTATACCAGACAGCATATATGGATCTGGTATGGACGGAAATATTACCATATCATCAAATACATCTTTAACAAGAGATATGTACTACAACAATTTAACAATAGATCCTGGTATTACTTTAGATACAGCAGGTTATAGAGTTTTTGTAAGAAATGTATTAGCTATGGCTACTACATCAGCAAATCAAGCAGATACTATTATCGGTCGTATTGGTGGCGTATCTACATCAGGAACATTAAGAGGTGGCGCTATTGAAAGCGTTACAGATTCTCTTGGTGGTAATGGTAATGGTTACACAGCTACTGTACCAACAGAGGGTGCTGAATACTTTAATCATCCTGACATTGCTATATCAGGTGTCATTGTTCATGCAGGATCAACTACCCCTTCAGCTTTACAAGGTGGCGCAGGTGACAGCGTTAATCATGGTGGTGGTGTGGTAGTAGTTTGTGCTAGAAGGTTACAAGGATATGGAACTATAGAGGCTAGTGGTGAATCTACTACAGGTGGTGGAGTTATTTTTATTGTTTCTCAAGACTTACCACTAACAGGTATAGCTACAGATGTAACAGGATACGCAGACGGTACTGTAAAGACATTTAAGGTTTAACATGGCTACTGTAAGAATCTACTACAGTAGAGAAGATCAAGATTACGATAACTGGAACTTATTTTATTTTCCTGGTACTTTCAAAGATGACACACACGAGAACTTGTTACCTGATGACACTATAGATTTTATATTTCCTTATGGACCAAGAAAAAAACTAGATTTTACCTCTGAAGGTAACTTTGGCTATGTTGATGTAGAACTAAACACAGCTAAACAATTCTCTTTTTATATAAGACGAAAAGACTTTATATTTGATTACAACGATGAGTATTGTGAACCTCTTAAAATGGAAAACAGCCCATTATGTGAATACTGTTATGAAGTTGGTTATGTGTGGGACATAAATACAAATGTTGCACCATATACAGAGTTTTATGTAAAAAATGATAGTCCTTATGTATTTACTGATAGTAATTGGAATATGTTGTGTCCTATGGATATAACTATGACAGGTGCAACAGTATTTGATAAAGACGAGGATCCATTAGCAGTTGATGACGGTGATGACGGAACTGATCAAGGATCATTTGAAAAATTTAAAATATTTTATAGTAAAGGCGAAGCATTGCTATTGGATATTCCAGCAGAGGCTGAATTTCCTATGGCAGGTGAGTTCGCTGAAAGAGATATTCGAGAGTATCTCGTGCTATACTTACTAGGTAAATCTTACACTATAGGAGAAGATATGGATATAAACATAAGTGCTGAGGCATTAGCTTCTGAAAAGGCTGACGCTTTACAAATGTGCGAAAAGGCAATTGCAAACTGTCTTTTTAAATTAGGTGAAGATATCGATGCTTTTGATGAAGTTGCATTTTTAGCTGATGTAGATGGTTACAAAGAGGGATTTTCTCTTTCTTTTGGACCAACAATCGACTATCTAGAAGAACAGCTCAATATTCAAGCAACACTCACAGCTTAATAATATTAAGGGAGGTGCAGTGAGATATATATTCTACATACCTAAAGGTGAATCTGTTTCAGATTACAAAGATCAATGGGAACATAAAACCAATGAGGTTCATTGTGGTATGTCTAAAAGTTTAGAAGGATTAGTTACAGATCCTGATAAAGCACAATTTGTAGAAATACCTGAATATCAATTTGCAAGAGTTCAAAAAAATGTAGCTAGTAAAGATTACATTTCATACAATTATGTAGATGACTTCGTTGATCAAAATGATCTTCCACAATACATTATGGAAGTTTGGAAAAAGAACTTAGATAATCCTAGTGATCCTGAAATAAAAATAGATCAACACTTTATGCAATATGAAAAAATATACCGTTGGTTTTACACAGATCACATCAAGCTAAATGCAGGTTGGTATAATTTAGTTTTTAAAAAAGATGACGAGGAAGTAGAAGTTAAAGAAATTACGGCTTATGACGCTTATGAAGAAGAGTAATCTTTGGATAGATGGCAATCCTAAAGAAGTTGTTAAAGGTGTTTATGCTTGGGAAAATTGTTTAACAGTTCCTGAGGGTATTATCGAATCAATGAATCAAGATGTAGATAATTGGTCTAAAGCTGTTACTACTGATGATGTAAAGAAAAATGATAGCAAGAAAACTGTTTACAATGATAATGGACCTATACGATTTAATCCTGAATTAGAATTTACAAAACCTGAACATTATACATTTTTAAGGCAAGTACAAACTAATGCTTTAAATAAAATATCTCAGTATTTTGAATTATTTCCAGATCTAGAACGAGAAGTCAATTGGATGGAAAATTGGCAATACATTACATATAGACCACCAAAACACATGACATTTCATAGTGATAATCACTCAGTAAGAAATCCTAAAAATAATAAGTTTTATATGGCACCTTATTTAAGAAGATGTACTGTACTTACATACCTTAATGATGATTTTGATGGTGGTGCTTTAGTATTTAAGTATTTTCCTGAAGCAATGCCATATAAACCACCAGCAGGATCAGTTGTTATAATGCCAAGTAATTATATGTATTCACATGCAACTACACCATTATTAAATGGTAGAAAGGCAGCATTTTTAGTTCCATGTAGCAGTAATTATGATATGGATAGTTATAATAGTGGTATGCCATTGGCAGAAGTAAAAGCAAGGGAGTTAAGATGAAAAGAGTTATGGGTTGCGTAGAAATATATGAGGACGCAATTACAGAAGATCAAGCCAAGCAAATAATTGCAGTTACTGAGGAAATAGATAAAGATACTGATATTGAAATAGGATATGAAGATGCCTCAGTAGGTAAAGGTCACAAAGGTGGCGATATTAGATCAAATAAATTATTTAACATTTCTCAATTAGCTTTTACTCCACAAGAAACAAGACTTTATCGTGAAGCTGTAAAATCTGGTAAGGATCAATACTTTTCCGACATCAGAAACATTAACGATCTAATTCATGGTATTTTAATGAAGTATGTTAATGAATATACAGAAAAGTACGAATTTCCTATTCAACATGATGAGGGATATACCTTATTAAGATATCAAGGTGGGCAAGAGTATAAGCCACATAGTGATTATGCACCACACATACCTCGCTATTTATCAGCTTTAATTTTATTAAACCCAAGTGAATACGAAGGTGGTGGAACATACTTCGTACATTTTGACGAAAATGTGAAACCAGAAAAACCTGCTCTAGTATTATTTCCTAGCAATTACGCATACACTCACAGAGCTATGCCTGTTGTGAATGGTACAAAGTATGCAATCGTAACATGGCTAGGTCATAGACTTGATCTTGATGGTATGCCTCATAACTACAGACCAGAGGGTGTCTAATGGACGCAGTTGTTATACCAGATTTATTTAAAGGTAATCAATTAGAGGAAATGAGATATTGGTTAGATAGTGAAACGCCTTATAACAACGATGACACATGGTTTAAGAAAAATACAGGACACATGGTCAAAATGTGTCCAGAGTTAAATACACTACACACTTATACAATAGACAAAGCAAGAGAAGTGTTTGATGTTCATGACTTGCTACCTACATTTGCGACACTTAACTGGTATGAGTTTGATCAACAACATCCTGTTCATAAAGACACTGATCCAGTTGAATACACTATTATGTACAATTATTTTTCTGAGAATACTTGGAAAATAGATATTGGTGGACATATTATTGAATTAGGAAACGAAGAATCAGTAGCATATCACGGATCTAAACAAAATCATAGTAGATTAAATAACCCAGGTGGTATAACTCTTGCACTATACTTGAACTATGCAACCCCTAGTAGTTACCATTTTATATTAGGTGAATACAGTACAGGTAATGCACAATTTCCATCAGGTAGGCATTTTAGTGAAATTGAGAAAGATTGGTTATGAACAAGACATTACTAAACAACACAACAGTTGATATAGATGAAAATGATAAATCTGAATATAAATTATTAAATGAAACTAGCACATTGGCACCAAGTTTAGAATTTTGGCTAGATCAAAACTTTGGCAGCATTAACAAAGCTCTCATAGTAGGTGCAGGTGTTGGTGTGGCCAGTAAAATACTAGAAGATGCAGATGTTGATCTAACAAATATAGAACCACAAAGTGATCGTTTTGCTAAATTAGAAACTAATTGTCCTAACTCTACAAATATTAATAAAGCATGCGATAGCACATCTGGATCTGGAACTATGTACTATTTTGATGATAACAAATCAGGTGCAAAGTTAGATCTGTTATTTGGTGATAACAGTGAGGCAGTAGATGTAATAACTGTAGATAGTTTGTCTTTGACTGATCTTGATCTTATTGTTATAGATGTCAATGGTAAAGAAATGGATGTTCTAAGTGGCTGTACAGATACTTTAACTAATAATCCTGACTGTAAAGTTATTATGTATTGGAATAATGATCTAAAAGCAAGTCCAAATACTGATTTTACTGCATTAAGAAATTGGGGTTTTACATCAATAAATATTATTCACTGGAATAGTTCTGATAATACTATTACATTGAAGTCACAATTTACAGGAGATAATCCTGAAGATGGTTTAAAAGTTGTTCAACAAGCACATTTATTATTGGAGTAATATGGCAAAACGATGGTGGGAAACAAAAAAATATTCAAGATTTCTAGAGGAAAAAGAACACAAAGTTGGTGATGATAAGATTTTATTTCTTACAGCAGATCCTGAATATGTAGATCTCGCACCACCTAAACCTGCAACTGAATTTATGCCAGCTTGGTATAAGCATTTGCAAAGAGAGTGGACAGAGATGAGGGCTGATGATGAAAGTTGGAATAGTGTACCATACAAAGATAACTCACTAAAAAAATGTCCAACGGTTAAAGATATTATGTTTAGTGGCTACATTATACCTTTGTGGTTAGATCTAAAGATAAGTCACTCAAAAGATACAGGGTTTAATTGGTATAACAAACACGCATATAACGATACGGTAACATATCATAATCCTGCTTCAATAGGAAATATGCCTATACCACCTGAAAGTTATCACACAGCTTTAAAATTTAGTAATCCGTGGGATATTATTACACCACCAGGTTGGTCAGTGTTGATTATGTCACCGTGGTATCACAGACATTGGGAAATAGAAATAATGCCTAGTATTGTCGAAACAGACTCATATCATCAAATGAACATACCTTTTTTATATCATGGCACAGGAGAAAGAACTTTTAGACAGGGTATGCCTTTAATTCAGGTTATCCCCTATCGTAGAGATGGTTGGGATCTTGAAGTTGGTGTGACAAGAGAAATGGATGAGCTTGATAAAAAGTATTATGCAAAGAGTAGATCAGCAGAGAGAACAAGACAAAATGGTTTTTATCGTTGGCTTACCCAACAGAATAAGAAAAGATGGAAGGATCAAGGAATATTATGAAATGTCCAGTACCAAAGAATTTTAGATTAACTGATATATGGTCGCAACCTATGAAAGATAATCTAAGAAATGCGCCAAGAGTTGCCTATACAATTCCTACTCGTAATTTAGCTTGGGGACAATTGGAAAACAATGAAAGTAGTTCGTTGCCACCTATTAATTATGAATTACCTAAAAAGTTTGTAAAAGCACCTAATGGTTGTGTATCTACACAGTTTATGCGTAGTAGATTATATGAAGTAAATTTTCCATATAGCTATGTAAAGATTAAATTACAAAAAAATAAATTTGCTGATGAAGTTGATCGCTTTGGTGGTTACAATGTGTCAGCTAATTACTATGGCAATGTTAAACATCATGGTCCTTTTACAGAATTAATTATGGAAGAAAAAGAGGGTTGGGCTAGACCTGGTATTCCTACAATGCAAATTTCTATGCCTGTTATGTTATTTACTGATGATCCTGATGTTTGGATGGATGTATTACCCTCTGATCGTAATGTTGGTAAAAACTTACCAATTACAACAATACCTGGTTTTATGCCAATACACGCATGGTCTCGTGGTTTATCATGGGCATTTGAGTGGGTTGATTTAGAACAAGAGGAATTACTACTAAATCACGATACAGTAATGTTTAATCTTTTATTCTCTAAACCAGTCAAGTTAGAGTATGTGCCGTGGAACGAAACTTTTAGTAAGCAATGGAACTTAATTAGTCAATCATCTGTAAATAGACGAAACACTAATGAATTGTATACAGAGGCTTTAGCTAGACGACCAAAGAAACTAATGCCTAGAAAACAGAGAATATGGAAAGACAAGAGAAAATAATAGAAAATATATTTGAAGATCAAGTATTTGATCGTATTGTCAATATATGTAAAAGAAGTTATAAGAGATTTCCCTATTCTGAAGATTTTGGTAGATACTTTGTAAATAATCACGAATGGAAAGCAATAGAGCCTTTTTATGCCAGATCCGTGGAATTAGCGAGGAATATATTTGAATCAGATACTTTGCTGCCTAGCTATGCCTTATTTGCACATTATGAGGGCGAGAAAGCAAGTTTAGAAAAGCATATAGATAATAATGCTTGTACATACACTTTAGATATTTGTCTATATCAAGAAACAGCGTGGGATTTATTTATAGAGGGCAGAGCTTACACATTACAACCTAATCAAGCTCTTGCATTTTATGGTGAGGAACAAGAACATTGGCGTGAAGATTTCCCAGATCCTGAAAATAACAAAGTAGGTATGTTGTTTCTTCACTATGTTGAACCAGATCATTGGTTTTATAAGGATAAAAATGTTTAAGAAAAAAGAAAATAATATAACTTTTGCAACTATGGTTCCGTCCTTATTGGAGGTAGCACCACCTGTTCCAGCAGGTCAAATGATCCCTGAGTGGTTTAAAAAGTTACCACTTGATCTACCTCGTATGAACGATAAGCCATTTCCTAAGTTAGGACCAATACTTAAAGATCTAAACTCGCATACTGTTAAGAAATGTCCTGCTGTTGTAGATTATTTTACTGAGGGATACATTATTCCTTTATGGACAGATATATTAGTTCAAAGACATGGTGATCAATTTCACTTTGAAACTAACCATCCTGATGATACTTTTGCAACTGTTATAGAGTTTCATAACAATGAACAACTTAGTACATATCCTTTTGAAAGAAATGATTTTAGAAATGCTGTTAAGTTTACAAGTCCTTGGTTCTTTTGGACACCACCAGGTTGGTCAACATTGTTCTTGCAACCACAAATGCACCCTAATAGAGATTTTACTTTGATACCTGGTATTGTTGAGACAGATTCATTTCATCAAGTAAACTTTCCTAGCATTTGGCATAGTGAGGGTGATAGGTTGTTAAAAAGAGGTAGTCCATTTTTACATGTCATACCATTTAAAAGAGAGAAAACAAATATGGTTGCTAAAGAGTTTGATGATTTTGAAAATGACGCAATGCGTGATGAAAGTTTTAAACTTCGATCAAAGATGACAGGTGGCTACAGAGAAATTACTAGAAGGTACAAATGAAGATCCAATTTGCACCACGCAGAGAGGACTATGTACCTATAGGTAAAACATTACCTCAACCTGCAAAAAATTTTATACCTGATTGGTTTAAAGATATGCCAGTTCATAAAGCAATAGATGATCCTAAAACAGCTTTATTACATCAATTAGATATGTCAACAATAAAGAAGTGTCCTAGTTTCAGAGATATATGGAAATATGGAATTGTTATTCCTGCACCATGCGATATATATATAAATGCAACACACGATGAATGGATGTGGCGAACACCTACAAATATAATAGAACTTGAATATCATGCAGATTATCAATTTAAAGATCATTATCCTAACAAAAATATAAAAGGTGTTTTTAAAATTAAGCACCCATTAGCTGTAATTACACCAAAAGGTTATAGCGTAATGCAAATACCACTTTTATATCACAATAATCCTGACTGGTACTTTCCGTGGGGATTATTAGATAGTGATGAATACCATGATTTGAATCCACAATTAATTGTTACATCTAAAGATAGAGAAATACTGATTAAGCAAGGCGAACCATTGTTCTACTTGTACCCATTTAAAAGAGAAAACTGGCAAATTGAAATGCTAGAATACAAAGATATTCAACAAAAATTAAAGGAAACTCGTTGGAAGTTAGGAACTATGTTTCAAGGCAGATATATTAAAAATATAAGGAAGAATATATGAAAGTTTATATAGATCAAGATCTTTGTACAGGTGACGGACTTTGTGCTGAAATAGCACCTGATGTTTTTATTATGCAAAATGATGGTTTAGCTTATGTACAAGAAACAGTAGGTAATTTTGGCGAATTAAAGATATTTAGTGCAATACATAATAATTCACAGGGTGCTGAAGGTTTAGCAAGAATACCTACAGGTCAAGAAGATATAGTGCGTGAGGCAGCTGAAGAATGCCCAGGTGAGTGTATTTATATAGTAGAATAGATTATGGTAAATTTATACGATCTAGAATGGCAACTTATTAAAAAAAGTAACATTACTAATCGTTCACCAAAGTCAAATATTGATATAAAACAGCATATTGATGATCTAGATCAGTGTGACTGTGGCTGTAAAAAATAGTTCATAAAGTCGAAATCTCAAATATTATTGTATATAATTATGTAGTAATTAATTAATTATTAAGAAAGGATTGTGATGGCAGATCAACAACAATTAAGTCCAGAGCAAGTTGCAGATATAGCTAATAAGCTACAAGCTGAGAACAGAACTCTTAGACAAATGTTAGCTGATACAGCAGAAAAAATTGCGAATCTTGAGTTAAAGAACTCTGAAATGAAAGTTCAAAACACAAATTTACAACAAGTTCTTGCACAAGTATCAGGTAAAAATACACCAAAAGCTGAAGAAGAATAATGAGTTCTTTAAAGGAGTTTTCAGATAATTATAATTCTAGGACTGGACCAATTCCGTGGCGTGATCAATCCGATTCAAACAGGGCTGCGTGGATCGAAGCATTAGAGGGTGTTAAAAATGGCACTGTTACCTTTAGAGGTGCTGCTATTTGGTTAGTAGAAGATCAAGGCTGTCCTTTAGCCGTAGATTATATAAGAACCCAACTAAGAAATACAATGGAACGCTATGTCAAGTCTTGAAGAGTACGCAAAAAATAGAAGTGACCTTTCTAATGCAAAAAGAAAGAACAACGAAAATCTAAAAGGTTATGATCCTGGTTACAAATTAAAAGGTAACGAGGGTGAAATAACTTCTAAACCACAAAAAGATGGAAACATCACTGACTTTACGCATATATTAAAGGAACTAGAACTAGATCCTAAATTATATGATGTTGTAGAGCCTGTAGAGGTTAGAAGTTGGGATAGTATGGTCGATGGTGGGACACGACTTTTTTATTACAAAGCAAAGATAGTATCTAAGAAACCTAGAAATCCAAATGATCCAGACTATGACAAATTATTAGCTGAAGTCAAAAAGGTTAAAAAACCTAAATTACCTAAGGTTGATAAAGACGATAGTGCTGTCATTTGTTTTTCTGATTGGCAATTAGGTAAACCTGATGGAGATGGAACTACAGCAATAGTAGATCGTTTAAATCAAATGATTCCTGATTTTACTGATTATGTCTTAAAGATGAGAAAAAGTGGAAAGAAGTTAAAGCATTTACACATATTATCTTTAGGGGATATTATCGAAAATTGTACTGGCCATTACGACACGCAAATTTATGGAGTACAGCTCAATCTTCGTGATCAAGTTAAGGTAGCTCGTAGAATAATTGTAAAAGCAATTACAGAATGGGCTCCATTATTCGACACTGTAACAGTTTCGGCAATTCACGGAAATCATGGTGAAAATCGTAATAACGGAAAAACTTTTACGGATTTTGCTGATAATCACGATGTAGCGATATATGAACAAGTGCAAGAAATATTATCTCAAAATAAAAAAGCGTTTGGTCATGTTAAGTTTTTAATTCCTGAAAGCGAATTATCAGCTACAGTTGAGATTTCTGGAAAACTGGTTGGTCTAGTTCATGGTCATCAGTTTAGATCTGGAGTATCTGTGAAAACAGGTAGATTTGCTTTTGATAAAGGTATTAAATGGTTTGCAGGACAATGTATGGGGCGTGAGCCGATAGGTGACAGCGATCTCATAGTTTCTGGTCATTTTCATCATTATTTTTGTATATCTAATCGTGGAAGATGGTTTATGCAATGTCCGTCAGTCGATGGTGGATCCGAGTGGTACAAAGATATTTCAGGCGATTGGTCGCCACCTGCTCAAGTAGGTTTTACTGTAAGTAGTGAAAATAAAATGTACTTTTGGGATAATTTAAAATTTTTCCCATATAACTGTTAAATACCTAAAACCCATATCTAGTAAATTAAACTAGCTATGTATGTTTTTAGAAGTATTAAGAATCAGCTCACAACCAGACTCAACAAGTGGTATCTTATTTGATATTACAGATGATAAAAGAAAATTTCTTTGTTATACCGTTGAAGATGAATATAGATCAAAAAAAGTAAAACACGAAACAAGAATACCTGCTGGAACATATAAGTTAACTTTAAGAACTGAAGGTGGTTTTCATTCGAGGTATCTTAAGAAGTATGGACCTGAGTTTCACAAAGGTATGATTTATGTAAATAATGTACCTAATTTCGAGTGGATTCTTTGGCATACTGGAAACAATGATGAGTCGACCTCTGGTTGTCTCATTATTGGCCAAAATCAAGAAAGTAATCTTGTTAAAAAAGATGGCTGGGTTGGATCAAGCGTTTCTGCGTACAAATTTCTTTATCCTAAAGTGAGAGACGCAATATTGTCAGGTGAAGATGTTTATGTAAAATATGTAGATTTTGACGATACTGGTGATAACGAATATATTGCTGTATCAGGAAAAGAACCTATATATTCAGAAAGTCCTACAGATTCAAAAGTTTCCGATATCGGAAAAAAAGAAACAGAAATATATGATTTTTCAAAAGATTTTCCTAAATGGCCTAACATACACTTCAAGGTACAAGTGCCTATGATAAAATCAGAAGATCTTAAAGCATGGCAAAAAGCTGTAGGTTTAAGTCCTGATGGTTGGTATGGAAATGGATCAAGGAAAAAAGTACTCGAACTTCAAAAGGAGTTTGGGCTAAAAGAAGATGGTGTTCTAGGTAAAAAAACCTGGGACATTTCTTTTGCAAAACAGTAGGAGATAAATATGAAATGGGAACTCACTGATGCTTTTAAAGTGTCATTAGTTAGAGCAGTCAGAACTGGCTTGCAAGCTGGTGTTGGAGTGATAGTCGCTGCACAATCAGGTTGGCTAGAAATGTCTATTTTAGAGGGTGCCGTAGTAGCTGCTGGTGCAGCATTTTTCTCAGCATTGCAAAATGTAATAGAGGAAGCACCTTTTAAATTTATGTCGAACTTTCCAAAAGGTTAAGATTTGATCCTGAAAGGGATCAGGTGCGCAAAGACTTTGGGGGCGTTAGCCCCCTTTGTCAATTGAGAGATGTATGTATTATTATAAAATTGAATTATTACGAGTAGTAGATGGAGACACAATAGATGTCAGAATTGATTTGGGTTTTAATGTGTGGCATAAATGCCGTGTACGACTTATGGGCATTAACGCTCCAGAGTCTAGAACAAGAGATCTTGAAGAGAAAAAACGAGGGTTGGCTGCAAAAGATTGGCTAATTAAAACATTAGAAAATGCACAAGCAGATCTAGAAATGAAATCACACGGATCTGGTAAATATGGTCGTGTATTAGGTGAGATTTTTATTAATGATGTAAGTATCAACGATTTAATGGTTGATGAGGGACATGCCGTAAAATATGATGGTGGGAAGAGGTAGGAAGTGATGAGAAAGTGCTTCGTAAATTTAATACCTTAGCTCGTTTATTAATCGTTGGCTTACTTATTTATCCTTTACCTATTGCTATGGCTGACCACGTTCCAACACAAGCACCTTATGGTACAAATGCTAGTAATGATGTTAACGCAGGAACTTTTACTATTGGTATATTAGGTTCAGATGGATTTGAAGATAGTCCACCAGAAAACTACACAATATTCTTTAGTCAATCTAGTGGTGTAACTGAAACAAATAGTTTTTGTGTAACTACTTCTTTTGGACATCAAGATAATACTTGGCAGTATCACACCTTTAGTCTTGATAATTTAAAGTAT
>Ga0070745_1000624_pt1 | contig 20937 bp, 29 predicted proteins | sample VirMetDEL_Mar_4_FD_77438 | JGI IMG/M metagenome (GOLD analysis project Ga0070745, IMG submission 77438) | Aqueous microbial communities from the Delaware River and Bay under freshwater to marine salinity gradient to study organic matter... | ecosystem: Environmental > Aquatic > Marine > Coastal ...
TACCTATAATAAAGTAACATATGCAAAGATTGTATCATATGAATCATTAGGAACTGATACTGTATATTGCGTTACCGAGCCTGACACACATTCTCTTATTGTGCAAACAGCAAGTGTTCGAAATTGTGGTGAGATTGCAATGTCAACTGGTGTGTGTAATTTAATGTCACTCAACTTAGTTAAGTATATACTTAAATATGATGAGAATACGTATGCATTCGACTATGACACATTTGCAAAGGCAGTTGCAATTGCTGTTCGTTTTTCCGATAACATCAATGATATTAGCCGTGCTCCATTAGATGAATATAAAGATTCAATGTCTAGTAAGAGACGCATTGGACTTGGTGTACTTGGACTTGGGTCTCTTCATTATATTCTTGGTATTAGATTTGGGTCAGATGATTCGGTTAAACTAATTGAAAATATTATGAGAACCAAAGCAGAAAGTGAAATTTTTGCCAGTGCTGAGTTGGGTAAAGAAAAAGGTTCATTTAAATTATTTAACAAGAAAGCTTATTTCAATAGTTATTGGTGGAAGAATCTTCCTGTTTCTGATGAGTTCAAGAAGAAAATTGAAAAAATTGGTCATATGCGAAATTCACATAGAAGCGCAAATGCACCTACTGGTAATATGAGTATTTACTCTGGTGTTGTTAGTGGTGGCATTGAACCTGTTTTCATGAAGGAATATGTTCGCTGGTCAATTGTTCCTGAACAAGATCGTGCCAAGTTAAAGAAAAAGGGACTACAATTTCCTGATGTCCATAAAGGCGAATGGTTTGAAAATGATGTATTTAAAGCTACTAAGCGAGGCACAGATGATGTATTAAAAGGTACATTTGATGGCGTTGAATATGAAATAGATAAAAACCGTGGGTTGGTAAAGGCCAGTTTAGTTACTGATTATGGTTGGGACTTTGCTAAGACCAATTTCAGTGAAGAACAGATTAATGAAATGGAAAAAGCCGGTGTATTTGCAACCACCGAAGATTTAACTGTTGATGATCATATTAATACATTAAAAGTAATCGCAGCATATACTGATATGAATAGTAGTAAGACGGTAAATTTACCTGAAGATTATTCATATGAACAGTTTAAGGAGTTATATACCGATGCGTGGAAATATGGAATTAAAGGGATCACAACGTATCGTGCTGGTACAATGACAGCAGTTCTTGAGAAGAAACAAGAAACCGCAGAAGCTCAAAAAGAATTAGAAGATATATTTGCTGATGTAGGTGATGATGTGCTTTTAGAAGATGTTACATTACCAAATGAATACTATAGTAAAGGCTATGTAGTTAAAGATAATAATAAAAAGAAATGGTATGTAAATATTGCTTTCTCTGATCATTCATATACAAAGCCATTTGCATTGTTTGTTAATACTAATTGTAAGGAAAGTAATGAAGTAGCAGATGACACGATTCATGCTATGATGAAACTGGCTAAAAATAAAGGCATTAAGAAACGTTTAATTGATGATCAATTAGAAAAGTATACAGCTCAGACTAACGTAACTAAAATTGCTCGTAGTATTGGGTTCTTGCTCCGTCACAATGTTAAGATAATTGATATTGTGGATATTCTAGATGAAGGTAATTATCCGTTGTCATCATTTACATTCCATATTAAGCGATTGTTAAAGCAATTTATTAAAGATGGTACACAAGTTAGTGGTAAAAATGGTAAGTGTCCGCAGTGTGGTGGTAAGATGATATTCCAAGAAGGGTGCATTTTATGCAAAGACTGTTCGTGGTCAAAATGCGGATAATTGGTACAATCTAAACAAAAAATACATCCTCTTTATAAACTATTATAAAGAGGATTTTTAGTATGATAAAATGTCATTTATGCAATGCTGAATTTAAGACTAATGCGGGTGGTGATTTAACCAAACATCTAAAAAATAAACATGGTGTGTCTCTTGAAGATTATGTTATACATACCAAGTATAATGGAAATCCCCCAAAATGTGCATGTGGAATGTGTGATGATAGACCATTATTCCATAGAGGTAAGTTTAAAAAGTACGCTAAGGGTCATTCTAGTGTGAGGCATCAACATAAATATCTAAAAGATAACAATAAATTACCAACTTGTATTAATTGTGGTAAACCACTTAAATTAAATGATAATCGAAAACGATTAAATAAATTTTGTTCATTTAAATGCAGTGGTGCATATAATAAAGATATTATTATTGAAAAAATGAGACCGAAAATCATCGAATTACAAAGCGACCCATTACATCGAAAGCGTATAAGTAATTCAATGAAATCAAAATTTATGGACGATGAGTATTATAATAACTGGTATAAGCGTCATACTGATGGTTGTTCGAGTGACATAGCTAAGAAAAATTATTCAAATGCAGCAAAGAAATTATGGAACAATGCTGAATATAGAGACAAAGTAACCAAATCACTTGCCATTGCTTGCAATACACCAGAAGAAATTGTTCGTAGAAGCGATTATATGAAAAAAGCATGGCAAGATCCAGTGAAGCAAATCCCATTATATAAAAATTTATTTAATATACGGAAAAGGCTATCAAAATTACATCAAAAAACGAAAGATTATTTAGAATTACGTAAACTAGGCTTCAAATCAGAACAACCAATATGGAAATATTGTGTTGATGAATTACATCATGATAAAAAAATCATAATAGAAGTTAATGGGGATTATATACACGCTAATCCGTTGTTATATACAGCTGATGATATTATACGGCTACCCGGATCTACGTATACAGCACAAGAAAAATGGGATGCTGATAAAAAACGAACTGACTGGTTGGAATCACAAGGATATACTGTTTATGTTATATGGGAATCAGATGATTTAGATAATGCTAAATTAATATTAGATGCTATCTTAAATCGCACTAATGAATAATTTTTTATCAAAACGATAAAAAAGTGTATCACTTCTCGGTATTATTAACTATATTTATTATCAGAATGATAAAAAAGGAGTTATTATGCCGATTATCAATAGTTTATTAGATCAAGATTTATATAAATTTACAATGGCACAAGCTGTATTTCATCAATTTTCTAAACAGCGTCCTATGACTCGATTTAAATTTAAGTGTCGTAATAAGAATGAGCTTGCTAAGTACGTAAATGACATAAATGCTGAATTGGATCATCTATGCACTCTGAATTTTAAAAAGAACGAACTTGATTATTTAGCAACTCTTCCGTTTCTGTCTCAAGACTTTATTGACTTCCTTGAATATTTTAGACTTAAACGTGAGTATATCAAGTGTTGGGTCGATGAAAATAATGAATTGCAGATTGAAGCAACCGGTCCGTGGATTCAAGTTATCTTTTTTGAAGTATTTGTTCTAGCTATTGTGCAAGAAGTCTGGACATATAACGAACATTATGATATTGATTTTCATTATGCTAGGCAGCAACTTAATGAAAAGATTTCTCATGCTAAAAAGTATGCTGATCTACTTAGATTTAATTTTGCTGATTTTGGTACACGCAGGCGTTTCAGTCATGAATGGCAGCGTGAAGTAGTCGAGACTATGGCCAATGAGCTTCCTCGTAATATATTTACGGGAACAAGTAATGTTTTATTTGCAATGGAAACTGGAATTAAACCAATTGGTACAATGGCACATGAATATTTACAGGCAGGACAAGGACTTGGGCCACGTTTAGTACATAGCCAAAAATTTATGCTAGAAAAATGGGTACAGGAATATCGTGGTGATCTTGGTATTGCTCTATCTGATGTAGTTGGATTTGATGCGTTCCTTCGTGATTTTGATAAGTATTTTGCAAAGTTATATGATGGGTGTCGTCATGATAGTGGTGATCCAATTGAATGGTGTGAGCGTCTCATTGCACACTATGAATCATTGGGTATTGATCCAATGACAAAGACCGCAGTGTTTAGTGATGGTCTCAATTTTACAAATGCATTTGACATTGCCAATCGCTTTCGAGGTCGAATTAAAACTAGCTTTGGTATTGGTACTAATCTTACTAACGATGTTGGTATTACACCACTACAGATTGTTATGAAAATGGTTGAATGTAACGGAAGTCCCGTGGCAAAAATTTCTGATAGTAAAGGTAAGGGAATGTGCGAAGATGATGAATATCTTAAGTATCTTAAAAAGGTTTTTAAAATTAAGGAGTAAAAAATGGAAACTGTATTTATGAGTGAGCAAATGTTAAAAAATGCACGTGAGTGTATTATTAATGATATTAATGATAAAGTTGATATCGCAGTAATTGGCTTGAGTGGTGGTGCTGATAGTACATTAGTGGCGACTCTTTGTACAGCAGCGGTAGGACAAGCTAATGTATATGGACTTGGTATGCCATATAATATGATTGATATGACTACGTTTAATGATCGATCTAAAAAATTAGCTGATGCACTTGGTATTAATTATGAAGTGAGTGCTATCGGGACTGCGGTAGATGCTGTAAAGGATCAATTTAATGTTGAACTAAGTACTCTAAATCAGGGAAATCTTCGCAGTCGAATGAGAATGGTTACATTATATACATATGCATGTAAGATAGCAGAAGCTAATCCAGATAAGCGTGTTCGTGTAATGGGTACTGGTAATCTTAGTGAAGACTTTATTGGATATGATACCAAAGGTGGGGATGCACTCGCTGATATTTTTCCTATTGGTCAACTATTAAAGCAAGATGTATATAATATGCTTGATATGTATGTCGCTGATGATATCCTAACTGATGATTTAATTGATCGTGTACCCAGTGCCGGATTATGGGATGGGCAGACTGATGAAGATGAACTAGGCATTAGCTATAATGCAATGGCACCTGCTATTAAGTTCCTACAAAAACATTATATGAATTTTCAGGGAATCACTGAATTAGAGAACTTTATTGAAGTGATGGATAATGCCAGTCAAGATAACTATGATTTTGATGATGAACAAAAAAGAATTTTGTGGTTTGTATGGGATCGTCATATTAAGAACAAACATAAGCACGAAGGTCCATATGTGACTGATCTTAACGGAGTAAAGTGACATGAATACGTTATTAATAATTGATCCACAGTACGACTTTTGTGATCCTAACGGTGCTTTATATGTACATGGTGCAGATAAAGATATGGAGCGATTAGCGGACGCTATTGATGTGATCAAAGGTGACTTTGATGAAATGGTAGTCACATTAGATACACATAATATTATTGACATTGCTCATCCAATTTGGTGGATAGATGCTGACGGTAATAGCCCAGCTCCGTTTACTATTATCACGTCAGAGGATATTAAAAATAATAAATGGATTACACGTGATCCGTTAAATCAAGAGTGGTCTGAAATGTATGTTGAGGTATTAGATAATGAAGGTAAATATCCTTTATGTATCTGGCCTGAGCACTGTATTAGAGGAACAATTGGACATACAATATATCCTCGATTAAATGAAGCATTGAATAACTGGGAACGTATTACAAATACACCAGTTAAAGCAGTGAACAAAGGCGAGAATATTTATACAGAACACTATTCTGCGGTAAAGGCTGAAATTAAAGTTAGTGATGATCCTTATACTGACGTTAATTTAAACTTAATTAAAGAATTGGATCGAGCAGAATTGATTTTTGTGGCAGGACAAGCATTATCTCACTGTGTAGCCAATACAGTTCGTGATTTAATGGTGCACATTAATCCAAATAAATTTGTATTAATCCGGGATACAATGTCCAATGTAACTGGGTTTGAAGACATGGGAGATCAATTCATTCAAGATTTTAAGGCTCTTGGTGGAGGGATTACAACTACAGGAGATTTGAAAAATGCGGTCAACTGATAAATATGTATTTTTTTGGAGAGGAACATTCAGTCAATGGCATCGTAGTTACTTTGCTATTGATGGAGTTGCTTATAACGCAGCTGAACAATATATGATGGCTGGTAAAGCTCGTCTATTTAATGATTTAGATACTCTAGAAAAAATCATGAAAACAAAAAATGTTAGAACTCAAAAACATTTGGGTCGTGAAGTAAAGAACTTTGACCCTGCGATATGGACAGACAATTGTTTAGATATTGTAGTTGCTGGTAATTATGCTAAGTTTACTCAGAATGAGGAAATGAAGCAAGAACTATTAGCCACGGGTGATAAGACTTTGGTAGAAGCGTCTCCATATGATAAAATCTGGGGGATCGGAATGGCAGAAGATCATCCCGATGTTCTTGATGAATCTAAATGGAAGGGAACTAACCTTCTTGGTAAAGCGTTAATGATTGTAAGAGATAAGATTAGAGCCGAAGGCATTTAATATGATTCAGACAACCAATGAAATTTGGTTTCCTAAGAATAAAACAATTGCTATTTATGGTGGGTCATTTGATCCACCTACATTAGCCCATGTTCATATTGCTAGTTGCTTAGCTAACCATGTTGATGAAGTTTGGGTATTGCCTGTAAATAAACATAGAATTAAGCAACATTTTTTAGGTGCTCCTAAAAATGCATACCAACGATATAATTCTACTTATGACGAGCGACTTATTTTATGTGATATTGCGTTTGGTGGTATAGGAAACTGTAAGGTGCGTTTATTGGAAAAGTATTGTAGTCGAATGCAACCCTCTTATGATGGGTCTACATATGAACTATTACAATATTTAACTAATATATATCCATCATATAATTTTGTAGTAGCTATTGGTCAGGATAATGCAGAATCTATTTCAGAATGGAAACACTCAAAGCAACTAATTGAAGAACATTCATTTATTGTTTATTCTCGTGGTGATGGTGACGCTAAGTTACCCGAAATATTAGAGGGTAATACATTAATAACAAATAATAAATATACTGATATATCATCTACACAGGCTAGAGATATATTAGAGACTGTATACCAAACATCAGTGTTGTGTGATAATGAATTAGCACAATTAAAAACAATTTTACCTGACCCTGTAATTAAGTATATTATAAAAAAACTAGGAGAATAAATGACAAAGGCAAAACTAACAGCCGAAGGCGAATATCTTTTAGATGATGGTTCAAACTATGATAAAAATGCATATGAGAAACCGTCAGTTACGGTTGATATTTGTATATGTAAGATTGAAGATAATGATTTGAAGGTTCTCTTAATTAAACGAAAAAATCCTCCATATAGAAACTATTGGGCAATACCGGGTGGGTTTGTTGATATTGAACGAAAAGAAGATCTAAAGACTGCTGCTTTAAGAGAACTTGAAGAAGAAACTGGCGTAACCGGTGTAGATGTACACCAACTTGCTACATATGGTGACCCTAACCGAGATCCTCGTATGCGTATTATAACTGTTGCGTACTATGCAATAGTTCCGTCCGAATTAATAAATTCTCAAAAAATCGAAGCTGCTGACGATGCAAAGGAATATCAATGGGCATCTTTACGAGATTTACCACGAATGGCCTTTGATCATAAAAAGATTTTATCTGATTTTGATGAGAGATTGAAAGGTCGCATTGAATATACAACTGATGGATTTAAATTTCTTATGTCCGAGTTTACTTGGTCTGAACTCCAAAATGTATATGAAATTGTTCTTGATCGTCCATTAATTGCACCTAACTTTAGAAGAAAAATCAAATCTATGTATAAAATTAATAAAAGTAACAACCGAAAAGAGCTAGATAAAGGTAGACCAGCACAATTATTTACATTTGGTGGTAGTATCAATAAATTTTAAATAGTTATAAACTATAAGTATGAATAATAAATTTAATCAGTTCTTGGATAAACTAGAAACTAAGCAGAATAAATCTCTGATAGAATCTATTCGTCAGGGATATTCTGTTATTTTTGAAGGATATGCTGATGTTCGTGATATCGAATCAGTGGATGCTATAACTAAATTTAGCAGACAAGCAGCATTTAATTCATCAATGGAGGGAAATAATATATTAACCTTCCTTCAGAATTCATCGGAAAAATTATCAAATCTATATACATACGATGATGAAGAACATCTAGATGGTAATCCCACTTCAAGTTTCAATCAATATGAAGCACCCATACAAAAAAGCTTTGAAGAAAACTTGGGATTGACCGCAGCTGATTTAAATGATTTAATTTAAATGTCCCATATCTCGCCTGTTCTAGGGAAGAAATAAAATTCATTACCTTCAATATTTTTATAATGAATTGTTTTTCCGATGGTTGACTCAAATATACCTTTTATCTCTAAACTATCAATTGATTGTATTGAATGCTGACCGGCTTTTGAATCTGGTATATAGATTAGAGCATGGTGGTTTTTACATAGTGGTATAGTTATTTTGCTCTTAGGATTGATTTCTCTAGGGACTACATGATGATAATCTATTTTAGATCTATCATTTGTCTCATAATTACAATTCGGAAACCAGCATGTATATTTTGGCATTAACTTATTTCTGTTTTATATACTCTATAAATTAGTTTTTATTATCTGAAACTATAATAAAAAAAACTATATTTTTTACATATGAGGATCGCAATATAATAGTGACCTCTGGTATATAAAATACCACAAGAAAACGAGAGCCAAATGATTAAATTTGTAATAGCGTCAGTATCAGCATCAGGAAAAACTACACTGGTTAATAGAGCTATCGATGATTATAACTTAACCAGATTATTAACTTGTACAACACGAGAAATACGACCAGAAGAAACCGGTGATGAATATCATTTTTTAACTAAAGAAAACTTCCTTTCGAAAGTTAATGATAACCAATTTGTTGAATATTCAAAAGTATATGAAAATTATTATGGGTTAACTAAAGAAGAAGTAGATTCTAATAGTAATTCTCATACAATTATTATATTAGATGTACAAGGTACTGAAAAGTTTAAATCCATTTATCCTGATACAGTTACAATATTTATTGACCCCCCACCACGAAAAGAACTTTTACGTAGATTAAATTCTAGAAATACTAATGACGCTGATGTTAGTAATAGAATTAAAATGGTTGACTTGGAATTAGAACATAGAGAAAAATTTGATCATATAGTAAAATATGATAAATTAGAAAATATGATCCAACAATTAAATGATATAATTGATATGCGGATTTATATTGATAGGATTCACTCTAAAATATTTTAGAAAATTGTATTAATGCCTTCCATTATAGTTTGAATGGTTTTAATGTTACTATCTCTTTCAAATGATTGTACAAATGATTCAAGCTTTGCTTTGTTATCAGCAGCATCCATCTGCCTAACAAGTTTATTTGCCCATGCCTTTCCGGGGTCACCTCCCCATAGTAACCAAGCCTGATACCCTTTATCGGTTTCGGCTGTTTTGTCTTTACCGATTCCTTTATTTTTTTCATGCCTAGCAAAAAACGATTTCATCTGTTTTGCAACTTTTGGTGATATTGTATCTCTATTTTTTAGATTAACCGCTCGCTGCACTCCAGATCCAATACCTTCTTTAGACGCTTGTGATACGGTAAGTCCACCTTTAGAACTCTTAGGTGCTTTTTTACGAAGCTCTAATCCACGTTCAGCTGCTTTTGCTACCCCTTCAGGGGGCTTAAAATCGATGTGTTCGTATTTTTTTGGAGTTGACATAATAAATATCCTGTTTACATTAGTTTATAATTTACGTTTAGTGGCAATTTACTATATTATAAAATAACATTGGAGATACTATGGAATTAAAATTAGATGATTTTTTAAATAGAGACAATTTAGTTGCTCAGCGTAAAGATGGATTGGTATTATTTGATTATAATAAGACAATCCAGTTTAATTTTGATTGGGATAATGTATCCATCAATGCTCGTGGTATTGTATTTGAGGAAGATACCGGTAAGCTTGTTGCTCGCCCCTATCGAAAGTTCTGGAATTACGAGGAACTACATGGCGAGGCTGGAGAAAAGTTACCTGAAAGATATCGTCCTAATTTTGAAGGGGACTTTATGGTCCTTGAAAAAGCGGATGGGTCATGTGGCATTACATACTTCTACAATGGCGAATGGCGAGTAAATACTCGTGGTTCATTTGTATCCGATCAAGCAATTTGGGCAAAGAATTATCTTGACGCTAATATCAAGACCGATTTGATGAACCCAGGCTATACATATCTGTTTGAGATCATCTATCCTGAAAATAGAATTGTCGTTGACTATGGTAATTTAGAAACCCTTTGTTTAACTGGTATTATTGAGCGTGATACTGGTAGGGAATTGTGGTACGATGAACTTCAAGTAGAAGCCAATAAGATTGATTGTATGATTGTTTCTATGTATCCCTTTTCTTCATTAGAAGAAATGTTCACTGCTAGACAGGGACTTTCTGTTAATGAAGAAGGATATGTAATCACATATCGTAATGGGTATAAGTTTAAGCTGAAGGGTGAAGCGTATTGTGCTGTGCATCGTGCTATTTCTAACTTATCTCCTTTAAATTTTTGGAGAGCTATTGATCTTGAGTCGTTTTTTATTCCAAATGATTTTTTAGAGAAGTTACCTGAAGAATTTAGAGATACCGTTGATAAGCTCAAAGAAGTAACCGAAGAATTACATATGAGCGAATTACGTAAGATTCTAGCTTATGCGGATAACATCCCAGATTTTTCTGATGGTCGTGATGGAAAGAAGCAGCGATTTTTCTATATTAAAGAAAATGTACCCACTGAACTTATCGGTAGTGTTATTTCTGCGGTTGAAGGAAAATTAGGAAAGGTTAAACAGTCGATCCATGCTAGGGTTCGTCCAACAAATAATTCTTATAATGGAGTTCAATTGGACGAACGGGTGAGACGATTACTAGAGGAATCATAATGCAATTTGATTTAACTTCTGATATTCATATTGACTTTTGGGTAGACCCTAGAAATGGCACTAAAAAGCAATATAATATGATATCACAGCTAATTGAGGGAAGTCTGCTACCGCAGACTCCTTCTAATACTTTGGTCATTGCAGGTGATATAGGACATTATAATTGGCAAAATAAAATTTTATTTGAAGTATTATTACAACATTATAATGATATTGTATGGGTATTTGGTAATCATGATTTATATATGGTATCAAATAAGGTATGCAAAAAGTTTAATAATAATTCGTTTGATAGACTAAATGATATGGTATCTATATCTGATAATCTAGATGGGGTTCATTATTTAAATGGTGATAGTATTGTATTAGATGGAATAAAATTTGGTGGTGCTGGTGGGTGGTATGATTACTCATATGCTAAAACTGTATGGGGATATAGTAAAGATAAAGTCATTGATCTATGGTATACATACCTAAATGATGCAAACTTAATTAAATTACCATATGACACAGAGTTTGTAAATAATAGAGGTACCATTGATTTTATAAAATTTTGTGAACATCAAAAAGAATTACTTAATAATTCAATTGCTGGATGTGATGTGGTTGTAACTCATGTTGCTCCAACATGGACCCATATACCATCAAAATATAATATGCCATCTTCTACATTCTATGCATTTGACGGAAATGATCTATTATCTATGTTATCTGATAAAGCCGTGTGGGCATTTGGGCATACACACGATCCTTATTTTTATAATAGTCAACATGGCGTACATATGGCATGCAATCCTCTTGGATATCCAGAAGGCCATAACATATATTCAGACTTAAGTAAGCGATCATTTAAAACAATTGATTTAATTGAGTTAAACACATCATATGATGAGGTATTTAAAGATGTCCTTTAGTTATGAATCTGCTGTGAGAGAAGCTAAACGAATGCATAAAGCTGGCTATAGAGTAAAATTAGTAAAACGTTGGTATGGATGGATTATAAAGGATATATAAAATGGCAAAAGTAGGAACAATAGAACACGAACTAGATAAAGTAGCACGAATGATAATTAGTGCTAATGCTATTAATTCATTTGAAAATCCATGTAATATTAATAAACTATCTTCTTTCATCAGATCATTTTTTCAATATAATATGACAGAATATCACTATAATATGGTGGAAGATTTATACCCTGATACTTTTACATTTTACAAAAACAATGCATGTTTCTATATTAATGTAGACAACATTCCAGATGATTTAATGTAAGCGGAGCTAAAATAAATGACTGAAAAAGAAATTGATGAAAACTTGATGTTCTTATTTGTCCGTGGATCACAGGCATATGGAACAAACAATGACCAAAGTGATGAAGACTTGGGTGGTGTTTGTATGCCCACCCTTGATGTCATTTTGGGTAATGAAAAATTTGAACAAAAAGATGATTATGTAGATGAGAATGGTGAAAAGACAGATAAAGTTGTTTATAATTTCACTAAAGCAGTTGAATTATTAATTCAAAACAATCCAAATATGTTGGATTTCATTTATGCACCTGAAAGGTGTATTCGCCACAGTACTCCTGAATGGGAACGACTTGTTGAAGTTAGGGATTCGTTCCTATGTTCAAAGGCAAAGTGGGCATATCAAGGATATGCGATTGCTCAATTAAATAGAATTGAAACTCATAGAAAGTATTTATTAAAGCCTATTAATAAACCCAATAGGATCGACTTCGGATTACCAGAAGAAAGTATTTTCCCGTCAACCCAGATTGAAGTAATTTCTAAGCTGTCTTCTCAATATATAGATTCCTCTAATCAAGATGCATTTTATTCTGAGATTACGCAGTTATTTGACCGTGAGGGTGCGCTGATTTTTAAGAAATACATTGACCCAAAATATTACCCAATTGCTATTGCTGATTTTAAGAAGAGACAAAAAGAATTTCTTCGAATGATTAGTAGTATGTCGGGTAAATTTTTGAAAGATGAATATGTTGATATGGCACAAAGAGAACTTAGATTCCTTGCCGAACATCAACAATGGCAGTCATATAAGAAATGGAGTAAATCTAGAAATGAAAAGCGAAAAGCATTAGAAGTAAAATGTGGATATGATGCCAAGCATGCAATGCATTTAATCAGATTACTTCGTATGTCAATTGAAATCCTAGAAGGTCGTGGAGTTTTAGTTGATAGAACACACATCGATCGTGATCATCTAATGGAAATTAGACACGGGGAAATTTCTTTTGATGATATACAACAAGAAGCATTTGATTTAAATAAAAAAGCTGACGAGTTATATAAAACATGTCAGCTTCCAGCAAAACCCGATTTGGTATTAATTAACAATATTAAAACTGAATTACTTTTAGATGCTATATCAAGGACTAATGTTTAAGCTCTTGGGTGCTTTTTATTAAAAATAAAATTTAAACAATCCATGCCTTCGCTTTCGGGGGCTGGATTCACTCCAAATTGACATCCTAGTTGTGCATTTCCATTACTTGTTAAGTTATGAGTAGAGGGAACATAACCTTTGGCTAATAAATCACAACCACCGTCTTCATAGAATACAGCTCGACTTTTCCTATTATCTACTTCATAGCTTCTTACTATTTTTTTAGTACCATATCGATTAGTCGATGTAGCTGGTGTGCATGCGTTTATATTTAACAAATTCGTATTTTTAGAACCACAGCTCATAATAAATTCCTCCTAATAAAGTTTATATTTATAGTGTTTAAAGAATATATTTATAACAACACAATAGGAGTTGTTATGTGGAAAAAAATTTGGGTTAAAATCCTAGCAGTATTAGGGTTCTTTCGTTTAGTAGATGAAAATAATGTAGTTAGTATTACAAATTTACTTATTTATATATTTGCATTTAAGTTTGCGTATGCGCCAATGGAAAGCACATCCTTACAAGACATGGCGTTAGCACTAGCTGCAATGGGTGTATATGTAGGTAAAAAGGTTGTTAATGCATATGCTGATGGGAAAAAACAAACTCTACCATCTGATTTAATGGATAAGATGAAGGGTTTTATTGACGAGGAAGGCGATTAATATGAAAATATTTATGATAAAGCTCAAGAAATGGTGGAAAATTTCACTAATTGTTTCGATTGCTGTATTTATTTTGATTTATTATGTATTTTTAAAAGAGAAAAAAGAAGATAGTAATACTGTTGATTCGACCAAGTTAAGGGAAGGACTTGATGAAATTAAAGAAAAGATTTCGGAAGTTTCTAATAGAGCCGTGGTTGAAACTGCTATTGCAAAGAAGGAAGTTGAAGATGTAAAGGTCGAGCTTGCTGAAATTGCAAAGGATAAAGATGCAGTAGAAAGACGAAAACGAATGGCGGTATTAGCAAATAGGGTATTGAATGAATAAAATCATATTGGTTATATCAATAACACTTATTACTGCCTGTTCAACTGTAGGATCATTAGTAAAGGCTGATGATCCTGTTGTTAACAAGCCTATATATTTAACAGAGCGACAAAGTTTTTTACCTGAATCATATAAAGAATTAGTAGATTCAAATACAATCGAAAGTGATTTCTTAGAAAAGAAGCTAGTGCCCCATTTTTTAGATACTATCCCGGATAGTGGATTGTATGATAAAAACGCTCCGGTATTCCCAGTTATCCCATTAGATACTGGATTTTTAGTATGTGAAAAGGACATGGCTACTTTTATAACTAATAAAAAAGAAGTAAAATACTACCGTACTGAAATAGAAGCAAGGAAGAAAATACAACTGGAGTTATTACGAGGAACGGTACAGGCCGAAAATTTATATAAATCTTCTATTGAAGACTTAAATGATCAAAACAAAAAACTATATGATGCATATAGAGAAGAAAGAGCAGATAAGAAAACATGGAAAAATATAACAATGTTCATGGTAGCGTTCACTGGCGGCTTCGCCTTAAGTCAATATGTGGTTTCTAGATGAATGATCGACAAAAGTTAAAAGATGATACTTACTTAAAAGTTGCCAATAATATTTCCCAATTATCAAAAGATAAGAATACCAAAATAGGGGCTATTATAGTTGGTGAAGATGGTACTCCTGTATCATGGGGATATAATGGGACAGTTCAGGGTTTTAATGATGCTCTTATACCCCACGATAGAGAAAAAAAAGAACTAGGGTATATAGAAAATGGAGAAACAATTACATTTACAGAAAATAAATATCCATTTATGGAACATGCTGAACGCAACGCACTGGACTTCGCTGATCCTTCTAAGCTTAAGGGATCAACTCTTTATGTTACTGCCCCTCCTTGTGTTGACTGTGCATTAAGAATAGCTAAAAGAAAGATATCACGAGTTGTTATCGATGATGCATATATGAAGGATTCTAATAGTTCAATAGGGGCCGGTTTCGAAAAAAGTAAATTCATTTTTACCGAAGCTAATATCGATTTGTATATAGGCAATAATAAAATAAAATTGGAAAGAATTTCCAATGAAAGTAATTCTATCTTTAATTAGAATTATAAACAAAAACGAGCGTATTTAACAAAGGACTATAACTTATATGCCAGCACATCAAAAGCCATTTGGTCAGACGATTATAACAGATTATAAAGGCAATAGAATACAAGCAAAGACACATGGTCAATCAGAATTAATTAAAGCAATTGATAAATATGATATATTATTTGTCAATGGTCCAGCAGGAACAGGTAAAACATTCCTTGCTACTTGTAAAGCTATTAGATTCTTACAAGAAAATGTATATGAAAGAATTGTATTAACTAGACCAGCAGTTGAATCTGGCGAAGAGCTGGGGTTCTTACCCGGAAGTTTAGATGATAAAATAGCACCTTATATGAAACCTTTATTTGATAGTATAGTTAAAATTAAAGGTAAGAAAGCTGATCCTCTTAATCAAAATCAACCTCAACAATCCCATCCAATTAATGTCACTAAAAGACGATCTAAAAAACAACAAGCACAAGGCGATAAAAAGTCATCTGAGATTGAAGATTGGTCTAAAAAGGTAGAAGTTGCTCCGCTTGCATATATGAGAGGAAGTACATTTGATAATAGTTTCATTATAATGGACGAAGCGCAAAATGTAACACCGTCTCAAATGAAATTATTCTTAACTCGTTTAGGGAATAATTCAAAAGTAATTATTACCGGTGACGCATCACAATCAGATTTGGATCGAAGAATAGGATCTGGATTCACACATGCACAAAAATTGTTAAATGACGTTGATGGTATTGGATTTGTAACAATGGACGAAAACGATATTGTTAGACATAAATTAGTAAAAGATATCATATTAAAATACGACAAAGAAGACTCTTACAGAAATAACGTATATTCTAATCGTGATTAAATAGAAAGACTTCTTATAAACTTATAAGAGGTCTTATTATGGAAAACGGTGTTAGTCAAGTAGCTGAAAGCTTTGTTCAGTCTCAAATATGGATGATTGCAATATTATTTATTGTAACGTATATCCTCATAAATACAATAAAAAATACAGCAGCTGCTATATTTTCGTATCTATTGGTAAAAAGTGATGTATATGGTATAGGTAGCTATATAGAATATAAAGGGAAGCGTTACATAATCAGATCTATTGGCATTAGAAGGATACATCTAGAACCGGAGGATCATAGAGAAACTCGTTATATAAGAACTCAAGATTGGAAATCAATGGAGCTTATCGTTCCAGATGATTTAATATCCAAAAAATAAGGATTATAACATGCATGGCGGTGGATTTATATTTTTATTATGTCCAAGAACAGGAAGAATTTTACTAGGTCGTAGATCAGATACGGCAAAATTTTCCCCTTCTACTTGGTTTTGCTTTGGTGGCACTTGGGAAGAAGGCGAGTCTCTATTAGAAACGGCACAGCGTGAATTTTTTGAAGAAACTAAAATAACAAAAGATAAATATAATGTATTACCAAATTTAGTGCATAAAATAGATAATTATGACAATGATGGAAATCTACATCATATTGGCATATTTCTAGCAACTTGTGAAAGCGAACTATTTCCGGAAATTAATTTTGAGAATAAAGATTGGAAATGGTTCAAATTAAGTGATTTACCCTCAATAAATACCCATGATTTTTTAATGGATATGTTTATAAATGAAAAATCCCGAAGATAGATAAAAAGCTTACTTATACAATAGAAATGTTTTTACTATATTCTACTTTAGATTAATAATTCGCCCGAATCTATAGTTTATAATTTTTTTATATCAATGTACATTTTTATGTCATATAAACTTATAGTAGAGGATAAAAATATGACTAATTTAAATACTAAATGTAGAAGTGATATGCTTATATTTCTGGAAGCCGAAAAAGCTGAAATGGAAAAATATAAATGGATTGAATCAGAGAAAGCTGGAAGAGATTTAGGAAATGAAGCTATCATTGATTGGATTCATAAATACGCAGCTCAGTTTAGAGAGTCATATAATAAACGCTTTCACGGGACATATTAATTTAAATATTCATCAAATAATAACTCATAATATCTAGGTAAGACACCATAATTTTGATTTAGATCAGTTGGCATCTGAGTTAATATTTCGGGTACATCTATTGGTGAATTTTTAAATTCCCATTTTCTTTTCTTTTTTACATAATTATGAAAATATAGGTATGCATTGGATTCTTGACAGTATTCCAATTTATTAATAGAAAGATTAAATTTATCTATATTTACTAGTGCCCTTCTCTCACAATCTAGCTCACAATCACGTATTAACTGTATAGCTCGTTTAATTGTACTGTTCTTGTATGTAACGCCATTTATCCATTTACTTAATACAACACCAGCATCAAGTCCTCCACGTAATAATTTAAAGAATACAGGATCTTCATATATCCATTGCTCGAAGTGTGAATATTCATGTACAAGGGTACTAATTAGCCATTGTTCATCCTCAGAATTACTAACGGCAATTGTTTTATCATATGCCGAAAAATATCCTCCATATGAATTACCATCTTCTGTGAAATGACTATCTTTACTCAAAATCAGTGAAAATTTGTATCTTTTACACTGATGTCTTACAAATTTTATGAATTCTTTTGAGCTATTATTCATGTAAATTGTTTATAGCTTATCTAATAAATATGAATTTATATATATTTGTCTAAAACAAAGGATTTACAATGAAACCATATCACGATATATTAGAAGATGTACTAAATAATGGCACATTAACAGGAAATAGAACCGAAACTGCAGCTTATAGAATGACGGGTGCTATGTTTAAACATGATATGCGGACAGGATTCCCTCTTTTAACTACAAAAAAGATAAATCCACGTACTGTATTTGCTGAATTAGAGTTTTTTATTAAAGGACTTACCGATAAAAAGTGGCTACAAGAAAGAAATTGCAATATATGGAATTCATGGGCCAATCCTGAGAAAGTTCAGTATTCACATGATCCTGACATACAACAAAAAATGATGGACGAGTCAGACTTAGGTGAAATATATGGGTATGTATGGAATCATTGGGATATTAATGAAGATGTTATATCAATTGAGCCTAAACAATTTGAGGGCTCGTTAGAACCCACATATCCATTATTTCCTTTGCAACCCGAACACGATACTATTTTTAAGGGTCAGATATTTGATAGCATTAATTATGGGAAGTATGTAGTATTATCTGAATCAAAATCAATTGCCGGAAAACAATATTTTAATATTCAATTTATGTTAACTGGATATATTAAACATAATGTGAGGATGGATGTAATTACAAAGGGTAATGTTAAAGATATCTACTATCCAAAAGTACATAATGTTGGTTGGATCGGAAATGTAGACACTGCTAAAGGATTAAATAAAAAATTATATAAAACATGGTCACATATGTTAGATCGATGTTTTAATGTAAAATGCAAAGAATATCCATTATACGGAGGTAATGGGATCACAGTTGATTATCGCTGGCGATCATTTGAAAATTTTGTAACTGACGTGAAGTATTTACCCGGATGGGTTGCTAAACAGCGCAATTGGGACAATTATCAACTTGATAAAGACTATTTTGGTTCTAATGTATATTCAGTTAATACATGTGCATGGATATCAACATCACATAATATTTTATATCGAACATCTAAGCCATTTAGGGCAATTACACCAAATGGGGATAGTAAGGTATATATTTCAATTACTAAATGTGCAAATGACTATGATTTAAGTCATAGTAAAATATCAGCTGTATTACATGGTAAACGAGATCATCATAAACAATTTAAGTTTGAGTATATTAATAGTGATAAATTATGGCGATATAGACTACCGGTCAATCAATTACATAATGCAATTCACACACTTAAAACTAATCCTACTGATCGTAGAAATATTACACTGGCGTGGAATCCTGCTGTGATGCATAAACAAGCACTCCCCCCATGTCACTTTGGATTTCAGATTACTTCCGATGGCGAATACGTTGATTTAACATGGTTTCAAAGAAGTGTAGATACATTTTTAGGATTGCCATTTAATATTGCATCGTATGGTATGTTATTAGAGCTTATTGCTAGAACAGTGGGGATGAAAGCTAGGTATTTAGTAGGGCAGCTTGTAGATGTTCATATATATGAAAATCATATAGAACAAGTCAATCTACAGCTTAGTCGTGATCCATATAAGCTACCTATACTAAAATTACCCGATGATGTGAATATATTCGATTGGGAGTATGATCAATACGAACTTATTGGATATGAACATCATCCATTTATTAAAGCTCCTATAGCGGTATAATAAATTACACCAATAATGATATATGCATTGTTAGCATATAAAACATTTTAAAAAAAAAAGTGATTTACTGTTGGCATAAAATTACTATATTCGATGCATCCCATAAATAAAACGGAGGACTAATGTCATACCAACACTATCAATGCGATGACCATCGGATATTATCATCTAATGAAGAATTTGAATTATTCCAACAGTATTCACAGACTAAATCACCGAAAATTAAAAATAAAATCGTTGAATATAACTTAAAATTTGCTATTAAGTGTTCACGAGCATATATAAATAAATATTCTCATGTTGATCCAGCCGATCTTACTGGGTATGCAATGATGGGACTCATTGAATCAGTAGATAAATTCGACCATACACGAGGAACTAAATTTATTTCGTTTGCTGTCTGGTGGATTAAGAACTTTATTATTCGTCATGTAGAAACTAATGAAAGCATGATCCGCTATCCGGCTAATTTACATCGGCAAGCACAAGAAAAAATAAATGAAAAAAATGTTACTGACGAAGTAACACTAATGTTCCATAACATTAAGGGTGGCTATTCACTTAATCAACCATTGAGCGATGAATATAATGGTAAGAGCTTTGACGAGTTACTAGAATCACCTGAGTATTTTTGTCCTGATTCGCATATGGACGATGAGCGATTAAAAGCTATCATTGAAGATTGTATGCAAGACTTAACTCATGAGGAAAAATATATTATCCGTGAAACCTTTGGGTTTATTGTCGGTGAAAAGCGAACTATTAAATCAGTTGCTGATGAATTGAATATTCCTCAAGAAAAAGTTCGGTATATTAAGAATGCCTCGGTTAAAAAGATAAAGAATCGATTAGTTAAATATTTATTATAGGGGCTATATGATTGATTATATTGAACAAAAAAGAAAGAGCTATCCGATTTAAAGAAAAAATACTGGAAGATCATATAATTGATTATATTAGTGTGGTATATAATCAGTATTGGTTTAAGTAAAAAGAAAGGAACTACATGCAATTAATTAAAGCAAATATATTTAAATGGAGAAATAATATTTATCATCGACTTGAATCTAATATATGGAAAGTAGAAACCAGAAATGGCTTGCAGCGTGTCACACCTGCCTTAGAATATCTTCTAGAAAAAGAACGCAAAAATATACGTAGTTCAATTCACAGCTAGAATATTATAATGGGAAGAAAGAAAAAAGAAACAAAATTAATTTTCATACCGGATGCACCTGACTTGAAAAAAGAGTATGAAATAAACACTATAAACCAATTTAATGTGCAATTCAAATATTTGTTAAATTATTCTAATGCA